>Ga0209343_10006626_pt1 | contig 13825 bp, 14 predicted proteins | sample RifCSPlowO2_02_FD_184026 | JGI IMG/M metagenome (GOLD analysis project Ga0209343, IMG submission 184026) | Groundwater microbial communities from Rifle, Colorado - Rifle CSP2_plank lowO2_0.2 (SPAdes) (version 2) | ecosystem: Environmental > Aquatic > Deep subsurface > Groundwater | place... | reverse complement strand
TAATACAGAGAAAGCGATACAAGAATTGAAAAAAGAGCTACAGGATCTGAAGAAAGATATGCAGGATTTAAAAGCGGGGATAGAAGATATAAAGACAAAACTTACTGCAAGACCGCCGGCCCAGCCTCCTCAGGAGCAGCAGGTGGAGGCCATAGTCAGCGTAGATGACGATCCATATATAGGTAGTGAAGATGCGCCGGTTACTATCATTGAGTTCTCTGATTTTCAATGTCCATTCTGCGGACGTAATTATAAAACTACTTTACCTGAGATAAAAAAGGAATATATAAGCACAGGAAAGGTCAAATATGTATTCAGGGATTTTCCACTTGAGTTTCACAAGAATGCACCAAAGGCTTCTGAGGCGGCCAATTGTGCCGGAGACCAGGACAAATACTGGGAGATGCATGATAAGTTATTCGATAATCAGACAGCCCTGATGGTGGAAAACCTGAAACAGTATGCGGTTGATATCGGTTTACAGGCTGATTCATTCAATTCATGTCTTGACAGCGGAAAATATGCTGAAGAGATAAACAGGGACCTTGAAGATGGTAAAAAGGCCGGTGTTACCGGTACTCCGAGCTTCTATATTGGAAAGACCAAAGGAAAAGAAAAAGAGGTGCTTGGCAAAAAGATAACAGGCGCAAGACCATATGCATCGTTCAAACAGGTTATAGACCAGCTCCTTACCGAGCCTGTGAAATAAAATTAATTGGTTTCAAAGAGGGCGTCAACAAACTCTCTTGCATTGAAATCCCTCAGGTCTTCGATGCCTTCTCCGACACCTATCATCTTAATTGGTATCCTGAGCTCCTCTGATATGCTGAGGATAATCCCGCCTTTTGCAGTCCCGTCTAACTTTGTCAGCACTATACCTGTTATGCCGATATCCTTGCTGAATATCCTTGCCTGTACAAGAGAGTTCTGCCCTGCTGTTGCATCGAGTACAAGGAGTACCTCATGAGGGCTGCCAGGGTGTTCCCTCTCGAGGACCCTTCGAATCTTCTTTAACTCTTCCATAAGGTTTGTCTTGGTATGGAGCCTTCCTGCCGTATCAACAATGAGTACATCAACCCCTCTTGTCTTTGATGCAGCAAGGGCATCAAAAACCACTGCAGCAGGGTCTGCACCGTTTGAATGACGTATTACAGCAGCTCCGCTCCTCTCTCCCCAGATAGTGAGCTGTTCTATTGCAGCGGCCCTGAATGTATCAGCGGCTGCTATGATAACCTTTTTCCCCTCTCCCCTTAATTTATCTGATAATTTACCAATTGTTGTTGTCTTTCCGGTTCCATTTACACCAATGATCAGGACTACTGCCGGTCTTGCATCAGGCAGCTTCAGGGCACCTTCATGTTCTGTTAAGATATTAAGCATCTCCTCTTTCAGGGCATTCTTCACATCTTCAGGCTCGCTCCCCCTTGCCTTTTTCACCTTTTCAATCAGCCGTTCTGCTACGATGGCACCGGTATCAGATGAGATCAGTATCTCCTCCAGTTCTTCCAATAAGATGGGATCAGCCTTTTTCCACCTTGTAAGAAGAGAGTCGATATTGCCTACAAGTTTATCCTTTGTGTGTATTAATTTATTACTTAGCTTTGTAAAGAAATTCATAAGACCTCATCCGAATATTTGAAACAGAAGTACTGTTATAACAGTACCTAATAGCGCTCCGAGTATAATCTCTCTTGTTGTATGTATCCCAAGGGATACCCTGCTTGAGGCTACCATAAAAGCCAGTATAAAAGACAGGATTGAAATTAGTGCATTCTTTGTCAGGAAGGCAATAGAAGTACCTATAGAGAAGGATACTGCTGAATGCCCGCTCGGCAGCCCCCCATAGAAAGGTCTGCCGGTCTTGCTGTGGGCCTTGGTGAGTATCACAGCAATTATAACTAAGATTACAGATATCAGAGTAAGATGTTCTGAGGCCCCTTCTATATATATAACAATATCTGTAAATGGTGACTTTATGTATGGATAGAGGATAAGGTAACCTGTAACAACAGCGCCCAAAGATACCATGAATACTGCGCCTGCTGCCACATCCTTTGCAATCTTTGCAAGGGGGTTAAACTCTGGCGATACAAGATCAATGATTGCCTCTATGGCAGTATTGAATATTTCAGACAGGAGGACTAACAGGATAATAAAGCTCAGTATAAGAAACTCAAGGCGCGTAACTCCAAGAAGGAGGCTTATCAATATTATAGCCCCTGCAGCCCAGAGGTGATATCGCATATGCTTCTGGGTTTTTGCTGCATAAAGAATACCTTCCATTGCCAGGTTAGTGCTTTCGATAAAATTTCTCGGTTTCATATCCTCGATATTATGAAGTTTTCTTTTCTCTTCATCCTTTTCTCTTCAAGAGACGATATTTCATGATCATATCCTATCAGATGGAGAATTCCATGGGTTAATAGAAACAATAATTCAGTATTTGGTGAATGACCCTGTTCCTCTGCCTGCCTGTGGGCCTTTTCCATTGATATAACAATGTCCCCTAATAATCCCTCTTCTTTTTTCCCCTCTCCCTTCCCTCTCCCCAGCGGGGAGAGGGACAGGGTGAGGGGAAAGGCGAGTACATCTGTAGGTCTGTCAATCCCTCTGTATCTTTTATTAAGGCGCCGGATCCTTTTGTTGTTCACGATGAGGATACTTAGTTCAGTATTATCCAGACCGCAAAGTGTCAGGATGGTCCTTGCCTTCCCCTTAATCATACGCTCATCTACTTTGTGTTTTTTCTGCAGGTTTCTTAATTCTATGTTCACGATCTTTTGGTCTTTTTTACCCTGGGACTTCTAACAGTAAATATCTCATAGGCCTTAATAATATCCTGAACCAGTTTATGCCTCACAACATCCTTTTCTGTAAAATAAATGAATTTTATCCCCTCTATGTCTGAAAGTATACCCTGAATCTCTATCAGTCCGGATACCTTTTCAACAGGAAGATCTACCTGTGTGATATCCCCTGTAACAACAACTTTAGAATTATAACCCAGTCTTGTAAGGAACATCTTCATCTGTTCTGATGTGGAATTCTGTGCCTCATCAAGGATTATAAAAGAGTCATTAAGTGTCCTGCCGCGCATGAATGCGAGCGGGGCTATCTCAATATCGCCCCTCTCAATGAGCCTGTTAGCCTTATCAGTCTCTAACATATTATAGAGGGCATCATACAAAGGTCTTAAATAGGGATTCACCTTCTCAAACATGTCCCCTGGAAGGAAACCAAGCTTTTCTCCGGCTTCTACAGCCGGCCTTGCCAGTATAATACGGTTCACCTCTTTCCTTAGAAGAGATGATACTGCCATAGCCATGGCAAGATATGTCTTTCCTGTTCCTGCAGGACCTATCCCTATGACAATGTCATATTTCTTTATTGATTTAATATATTCTGTTTGCGCAGGGGATTTTGGTATGATAAGTCTCTTTTTCGATGGCAGGGATATGGCCTCTCCAAAGGATTCCTTCAGTCTAAAATTATCATTCCTGATGGATTGCCTTATCAGATACTCTATATCATCAGATTGCAGTGAGTAACCTTCTTCAATGATTGTACTTATATCTGAAATAACCCTTTCCCCGATCCTTATACTTTCCTGTGCCCCTTCCAGTGTGACATCCTGACCACGGGCAACCACCCGTATTCCCAGTGTGTCCCCGATAATCCTCAGATTTATGTCACTGCTTCCAAAAAGAATATGCGGGTCTATCCTGTCTTTAAGCCTTATCTTGATTACGCTATTCCTCAAATAATCTGATTCTCCTGTTATTTCTGTATTATTCCATGTATCATTGAATATTTAATAATCTCACTGAGGTTATGAAGTTTCAGTTTTTTCATTAAATTCTTCCTGTGAGTTTCTACGGTGTTAATACTGATACACAGATATTCTGATATTTCTTTATTTGTCATTCCATTTGCAAGCATTCTCAGGATTTCCTTTTCACGGAGACTTAAGTCATCATAAGAAGAGATTGAAACAGTAGATTTTTCTGCCCTGGTATGTATTGTTGGCATATATGTCTGGCCGCAACGAACCTGGAATATGGCATCTATCATCTCCCTGTCAACTGATTTTTTTAAGACATACCCAGAGGCCCCCATCTTGAGTCCTTCATCAACAAGAAAGAGATCTTCATGCATAGTCAGGAGTATTATATATGTGTCCGGCAACTGACGTTTTATCTTATGGGTTGCATCGATACCATTGAGATGCGGCATAGAGATATCCATCAATATTATTTTCGGGTTAAGGGCTTTAGCCATCTTTATTGCCTCATTCCCGTCTGCTGCCTCACCCATGACTTCAAAACTTTCTTCAGATTCTAATATTCGTCTCAGTCCCTGCCTGAAGAGTGTGTGGTCATCCACAATGAGTATACTTACTTTTTCTTTTACTGTTTCCTTAAGAATCTTGTTTTCCATATGGTATCTCCATTTTTACGGTTGTTCCCTGGCCGGGAAAGGATTTGATAGAGACCCTTCCGCCAAGTATTGTTGCCCTTTCCCTCATTCCGATAAGCCCAAGTCCTCTTTTCCGATCATCGCTGGATTCATCAAAACCCTTACCATTATCTGAAATGGAAAAGTGGACATGGCTGTCTCTGAATTCAAGTGATATTTCTATTTTTGTAGCATCTGAATGTTTTGCAATATTTGTAAGGGCTTCCTGGGTGATCCTGTACAGGTGTATGTCAAATTGCGGGTCTTTAAAAGACAGATTATCAGGGAGGGCTGAGGAGACCTGAATCCCGGTCTTAGTTGAAAATGTCTCAAGGTATAGTCTCAGTGCCTTTGAAAATCCTACATCAACGACCCAGGATGGATTCAGCTCTTTGGATATTCTGGACACCTCTTCCATTGTTTCCTCTACATGGGCTGACAGCCCATTGATCTCTGACATTATATCATCAGTCTGAGGGAGTTTATTTTTCAGGGCCTTTAATGTCAGCTTAATAATAGCGAGAGACTGCCCTATTACATCGTGGATATCACGTGATATCCTTCTGCGCTCTTCCTCTGTGGCGTATACGATCCTCGAAGCAAGGCTTTGTGCAATACTATCCATTCTGACCTTTTCCATAGCCCTCGTTACGCGATGGAGTAATATCTGTGATGAAAAAGGTTTAGTAATATAGTCATAAGCGCCATGACGCAGGGCCTCTATCGCAGAGTCTGCAGAGCTATAGGCAGTAATAATGAGTACAACGCTATGTCCCCCTTTTTCCTGTATGAAGTCTAATATCTGGATCCCCTTAATATCCGGTAGGAATAAGTCTGTTACAACCACAGGGTAGTATTCTTTAGAAAGGGTATTAATTGCCTCTTTTCCATTAGCCACAGTCTTTACATTATAACCAAATTCATTGAAGAGGTCCTTGATATAATCTCTGATCATAGGATCATCATCCACAATAAGTACCCTTTCAATAAAGGGTTCTCTCTGTTTTATAAGTTCTTCCTTTTCCATATAATCTATATTTTTTATCTCGTTTTTAGCCAAATAAGGATAAAAAAATATCTTGTTAAGGATATAATATAAAACAAATGAAAAGATTCTTCAATACCCTTTTAGATTTGTGTATACTACACGTATGACAAGGCCCTCAGACCTTGACCCCTTTTTCTACCCGGAATCAATTACTATTGTTGGTGCATCTCAGGATGAAACAAGACCTTCCGGGATTATCTTAAAGAATTTATTAGATAGTTTTAATGGTAAAATCTATCCTGTAAACCCAAAATATTCAGAATTAAATGGCATTGCATGTTATCCTTCTGTAGATGCTATTCCTGATAATGTTTCCTTATCTGTTTTAATCACGCCGACCTCAGTTGTACCGGAACTATTAAAAGAGCATGCGGATAAGAGGATTCGTAATATCATTATAACCAGTGCCGGCTTTGGTGAGACAGAAAGTGGTATTGGATTGGAAAGGGAGATTAAAGAGATTGCGCTCAATGCCGGTATTCGTATTATCGGTCCTAACTGTCTTGGTGTGTTCAATCCATCAGTTGGTCTGGACACATTCTTCCTTCCATATGATCGGGTCCCAAGACCACACAAAGGTCATATATCATTAATATCTCAGAGTGGGTCCATCCTTGGTACTGCAATGATCCTCCTCGAACAGGAAGGGCTTGGGGTGGCAAAGGCAGTGAGTTATGGAAACAGGGTGGATGTCAGTGAGACAGAATTGCTTGAATACCTGAGTGTTGATGATGATACAAAGGTTATTGGGCTATGCATAGAGGGCATAAATGATGGAAGAGGTTTTATCAGGGCTGCCCGGAGGTGTGACAAACCTGTTGTGGCTATCAAGTTAGGCCGTGAGCCTGCAGGGAAAAAGGCAGCGCGTTCCCATACGGGTTCAATGGCCGGGAGATACGAGATATACCAGGCCGCTTTCAGGAGGGGCGGGATATACGAGGCCAGGACCATCGAGGAGTTTATTGATCTACTTAAGGTCTTTAATATGCAGAAACCGGGGGAAGGGAAGAAAGTCCTGATCCTAACTAATGCAGGCGGTATAAGCGTCATGACCGCAGACCTTTGTAACCAGGAAGGCCTGGAGGTTCCGGACCTGCCGCCAGGACCTAAGGAGAGGCTTAAAACCCTCCTCCCACCCTATTATTCATTGGCAAATCCAGTAGACCTTACAGGGAATTCAACAGATGAAGAGTTTGCTCTTGTACTTGGAACATGCCTTGAATATTTTGATGCTGCAATACTTATCCCCTTTATGACTGTTCCGGGAATTACACCCAATCTTGGAAATGCAATAATTAACTCTGTAAAGGATTGTAATAAACCCATACTCTCTTTATCACCTTTTACAGCAGAGGGGGAGAGGCTTAAGGAGGTTTTTAACAGATATGGCATCCCTATACTTCCAACTCCGGATAGATTAGTAAAGGCGCTTGCCCATCTCCTGAGAAGAAAGACCGCTGAGCCATTTTTTATGGAGAAAGAAAAATATCAGGGCCTGACTGAACTGCTCGATGATGCAGGGAAAGCGGGTGTGAGCCGGCTCTCTTTGAAACATAAGCATGGTCTCCTCGATATACTGGATCTCAAATATCCGCGATCTGTAAGGGCTAAGAATCTTAAAGAGGCTATTTCTGCAGTACAAAACATAGGTATTCCTGTTGCCCTTAAGATAGCCTCTCCTGATATCCTTCATAAAACAAATGTTGGGGGAGTCAGACTTGGTATAAATAATATCAAAGATTTGAGAATTGCATACAGAGAGATGATCAATTCCGTGAAGAGACAAGTACCTCAGGCCAGGATACTCGGCGTGGATATCGAGGAGATGATAATGCCTGGCATAGAGGTAATTATCGGAGGGATAAGGGACCAACAGTTTGGTTCTGTTGTTATGTTCGGTCTTGGAGGGGTCTTTGTAGAGGTTATAAAAGATGTAATATTTGAGATTGCACCTGTTACTTATAACACTGCATGCAGGATGTTAGAGTCCATAAAGGGTTATGACATATTAAAAGGGGTGCGCGGCAGAGATGGTGCAGACATGGATGCTATCGCCAATACAATAGTAAAGATTTCAGAGGTTATTTCCCTGCATCCTGAAATAAAAGAGATAGAGCTGAATCCGGCTATAGTCTATGCCTCAGGGCTGACTGTAGCAGATGCACGGATAATACTTGCTTCTAAGGAGGAGATATCTCTGTGATGAGATTTTATATCCTGATAGTATGTGCTGTATTAACATTCGGATGTGCCACATACCAGACAACGAAAAAGGTCGAGACACCGAGCGTATCAAAAGAGATGGGGAGGGCATTTGTAGCAGAGGCCCTTCAACATTACAGGTTTGTAAAAGATCCTGAAGTGGTAAGCATGGTGAATCGGGTTGGATATCAGATCATAAGGTCTATTGGTGCAAACCCGTCGAGTTATCACTTCCTCGTTGTGCAGGAGTCTCAGCCCAATGCCTTTGCTATTCCAGGAGGTTATATATTTGTTTTTGACGGCCTCCTCGCCCAGCTCAGCAGTGAGGAAGAGCTTGCCGGTGTCATTGCCCATGAAATTGCCCATGTTGAACGAAATCACTTTTTCAAGGATGCCAAGAAGGTAGCAGCCCTCGATATAGCAACCATTGCTGCCATTCTCCTCGCAGGAGGCAATATTGCAACCACTGCAATAGCAGGTGCGGCCAATATCGATGTACGCCTCCAGTTCAGCAGGGAGAATGAGGCAGAGGCTGATAACTATGCACTTAGATACCTGAAGCAGGGAGGTTACTCAACAAAGGGACTTCTGGATTTCTTTGATAGCCTGATCCGTTATGAACGTTTTAATCCTCAATTGATCCCGGCCTATATGTCAACCCATCCTGGACTTGAAAACAGAAGGGACACCGTTTCCAATTACGTGACAAGAGAGATGATTCAGGCAGATCAGGAATTTATAGAGAGGAAACTGGCGCTGAAAAGGCAGGATTGGAAAAGGATACTTGCGATTCTGAATTCTCATGATCAGAAATGGAAGGATGAGGCAGCAATTCTTTCTCAACTTAAGATAGATGAATTTCCCATAGAAGAAAGGGATGAGATGAAAGAGTACCTGCTCGGTGCAGTCTATATGAAAAGCGGGCGTTTTAATGAGGCTATTGTAAAATATCACTCTGTAATTGAAAGGAACAGAACGAATCCTGTATATTACTCTGACCTTTCGTTCTGTTATCTCAAGCAAAAAGAGATGGCCAAGGCAAGAGAGGCAGCCCTTCAGAGCCTTAGCCTTATGGAGAATTATATTCCTGCACATATAATAATTGGTATACTTGAACATGACTCCGGTAACACAAATGAGTCAATAGAACATCTTGAGAGGGCATTAAATTCAGACCATGAAGACCAGTCAGTAAATTATTATCTTGCAATGGATTATGGGAAAAAAGGGGATTCTGCAAGGGAGGCATTCTACTCCGGTAGATATTTCAGGGTAAATTTAATGCCTGAAAAGGCGCTTAATGAGTTAAACCGGGCACAGGGGCTTGCCCCTGAGAACAGCCCGCTCTATTTTAGAATAATGAGTGAGATTGAGGAGATTAAACGGGAAGGGTTATAGAAAAGTGAAACCCACATGTATTCCCCCTCCCCTTAATCCCCTCCCACAAGGGGAGGGGAGATTAGAAGGCATGCCAAGTATTCCCCTCCCTTGATGGGAGGGGGTGAGGGGGAGGGTGAGAAGGGGGAGGGTGAACAGAAGGGATTTTCGAGTGAAACATTATATGGCATGCATGATCAGCGGCTTATTCATCCTTTTCCAGGCAGGCATAGCATATGGGGATGGTTTCGCATTCTCTACATGGCCCAAAGAGGCACAGATAAGGGTACTGGCAAATGCAAAAGGACGGCTATATTTACTTGAGGTTGAGCAGGGTGTAGGCAGACGAGGGACTGTTGTTGTGCGTGCAGGAGGATTCTCTTATGATTCTAAAAGAAAAGATTATACAGAAGAAGGTTCAGGTACATCAATAGGCTTTGGTGGGAAATATTATTTTACAGGGGGCATGAAAGGCATATATGCCGGATGCGGTCTTGACTACTTCAGGGCATCTATTGATTGGGAGAATCCCACTGATTCTGGAAGTGCTACTCTATCGCAACTGATGCCTGATATTTTTGCCGGGTATAAGATTTTATTTTACAACAAGATGAGTTTCGAACCCTCTGCCATGATTGGTGTTATATCAAGGGATGACGAGGCCGAAGCTGTTTATGGCTGGGGTGCAGCCATAGGTCTCAGATTTTAATACCACTTTACTAAATCAACATCAATACCTTATAATATTTTTATGGCTCTGATTATAAGGGATGTCCTTCCAGTGGGTCTTTTCCAGACCAATGTGTATATACTTCAAGATGATGTTACTAAAGAGGCCATTGTTATTGATCCTGCTGATGAGGCATCACGAATCCTGAAGATAATAAATGATAATGAACTTACAGTGAAATATATTCTCCTGACCCATGCCCATATAGATCATATTGGGGCGTTAAAAGAATTAAAAGATTCAACAGGTGCCAAGGTCTTACTTCACAAAGAAGATGTATTTCTATATGAGAATATGCATCTGCAATCATCATTATTTGGACTCACAGATCCACTGGTTACAGATATAGATTTACTTATTGAAGACGGGATGGAATTCGGTCAGGCGGGATTGAAATTTCATGTAATCCACACACCAGGACATAGCCCGGGGAGTGTCTGTTACTATTTTCCAGACAAGCTGTTTTCAGGGGATACACTTTTTAAGAACGGTATAGGAAGGTCTGACCTCTGGGGTGGTTCACATGAATTACTTGTGGAATCTCTGAGGGGAATCCTGCTTAACCTTGATGATGCTATCGAAGTCTATCCCGGACACGGCCCTTCTACTACTATAGGAAGGGAAAAAAGGGATAATCCCTTTATTATAAAGGAGATGTGGTATGGATGAGATTGTTTCAAATTCGGTTCACACTGATGATCCGGATGAAGAGATGGCCAGGAAGGTTAAATGTGAATCTTGCGGTAGTTCGGTAGAGGGCTTTTTCTGTGTTGATTGTCATACGATACTTCCCTTCTCAAAGGAGACGGATTATTTTACTATGATGCAGGTTGAGAAAAGACCCTGCATTGACCTCAACAAACTTAAAGAGAATTATTTAATAATCAGCGAGGTTATTCACCCTGATAAATATTATAATGCCTCTGCTGATGTAAAAGACCTTGCACTCGCATGCTCTTCATTACTTAACAAGGCTTATTCAACCCTCAGGGACCCGAAGGAGCGTATTAAATACCTTATCAGTATAGAGACAGATAAGGAGGCCCCTGTTTCAAACCGTGCCTCAGCCGGAACAATGGAATTCTTTATTGAGGCAAGTGATGTATGCAATGAAGCTGATACCTTCATCAAGAAGGGCGGCAGCGGGGAAGATAAAAAGAGGGAGTTGAGGAACAGACTTAAGGAATATAAAAAGGAGTCGCAGGGCAAATGGAATAATGTACTGAAAGATATTGATAAAATTGATAATGAATGGGTGGCTGTATTATCTAAAGAGAAGAAGCCTTTGTTACGAAGACTATTGGTTTTATCCCATGAGTTATCTTATCTTACAAAATTGCAGTCAATGCTGGACGAGATGATGATTGCACTTAGTTAAAGGGGTGATCTTATTTAATGAGCACGATAATTGGAATAGATCTCGGCACCACAAATTCCGTTGTCTCAATCATAGAAGGCGGCAGGGCAGTTGTAATTACTGATGCAGAAGGTCAACGTCTTACACCTTCTGTTGTGGCCTTTACAAATAATGATGAGCCGCCAATAGTTGGTCATTCTGCAAACCGGCAGCGTATATTAAATCCGAGAAAGACCATATACTCCGTGAAGAGATTTATGGGACGCCGCGGCGGAGAGATAAAAGATGAGGATATGTTTGTTTCATATCCTGTTGCAGGTGCCGGTGAGGAGCCGCTCCGTATTGTGATTGATGACAGACAATATCTTCCTGAAGATATATCCGCCTTTGTCTTAAAAAAGCTTAAGGCTGATGCAGAACGATATCTCGGAGAGTCAGTTGACAGGGCAGTCATTACAGTGCCTGCATACTTTAATGATGCCCAGCGCAATGCCACAAAAAAGGCCGGAGAGGTTGCAGGTCTCAAAGTTGAGAGGATAATCAATGAACCAACTGCAGCAAGCCTTGCATACGGACTTGATAAGAAACTTGATGCGAGGATTGGTGTCTATGATCTCGGAGGAGGTACATTTGACATTTCAATACTTGATGTAAAAGGCGGGATATTTCAGGTGCTGTCCACCTGTGGCAATACGCGCCTCGGTGGGGATGATATAGACAGGAGACTAATAGACTTCCTGCTGAAAAAGATAGAAGAGGCAGGAGGAGGTAACCTTTCAGGAAATCTGTTTGCCTTAAGCCGGATACGGGAAGAGGCAGAGAAGGCTAAATGTTCATTATCATTTCAGGATGAGGCAGAGATATCCATACCTTTTCTTGCCCCATCCTTCAGCCTCAGATACAGACTCACACGCAAAGAATTTGAGGATCTTGCAAGGGAAATAATAGAGCGTACACGCAAACCCTGTCTCCAGGCCATGATGGATGCCAAATTAAATCCGCCTGATATTGACGAGATCATACTTGTTGGGGGATCAACACGTATACCTATGGTAAGAGAACTCGCAGGGGAGATATTTGGTAAGACACCCAATACCTCTATCAACCCTGATGAGGCAGTTGCCATTGGCGCTGCAATCCAGGCAAATATATTATCAGGCGGTATCACAAACCTGCTCCTTCTTGATGTCACACCATTATCTCTTGGCATAGAGACCTATGGCGGGTTTATGAACGCTATAATACCGAGAAATACTACTGTACCAACAAAGGCAGGAGAGCTGTTTACTACTGCCATCGACAACCAGCAGGCAGTGACGATACATGTACTTCAGGGTGAGAGACAGATGTCCAAAGACAACTGGTCCCTGGGCACTTTTATTTTAGAGAATATTGAACCTGCACCAGCAGGAGTTCCGCGTATAGGTGTTCAGTTTACAATAGATGCTGACGGGATACTGCAGGTACTTGCAAGGGATGTAAAGACAGGCAAGGAAAAGCAGGTGCAGATGAAATCCACACTGGATGTTTCTAAAGATGTAATAGAGAAGATGGTAAAGGAGTCTATAGAGCACGCAGCGGAAGACACTGCAAAGAGGGAATTCTTTGATGCAAAGTTAGAGGCAGAAAAGGTACTAACTGCAACAAGAAGGGGGCTTGAGAAGTGCAGTCACCTCCTGACAGAAGACGAATTGAAGGTAATACATAAGACTATGGATGAAGTGGAAAAGGCCATAGATGATCACGATACCACGAGACTTAAAGACTCTACCGGCAGCCTGAATAAAGCCACAGAGAGACTTGCCTCCCTTCTTTTAGAGGAAACCGCCAGAGAAATTGTAGAGAAAGAAAAGGGAAGCAGCTTTTAAATTGTTGCCAAAGTAATAAAAGCCGGCACATCAATACAGTACTCACCGAAATCTAAGGTGTCAAGGAGATTTCAGCTAAATTGGCTTGACAAGAAATCATTTAAAAATTGACAACGTAATAACCGCATATTATAATAGCCATTATAAAAGCTATTTATATAGCAATGGAGGGTTAAATGAAGGATATAAAAGATTTCGTCCCAATCACAAGAGCCAAAAATGAACTGCTGGAATTAGTCAGGAGAGTAGAAACAGAGGATGATACCGTAGCTATCACCAAAAAAGGGGTCCCTACTGTTGTCATGATGAGTATGGATAAATTTGAAGGACTTCTGGAGACAGTTGATATTTTAAGTGATGATAAGACTATGAGATCCTTGAAAAAGGCAATTCAGGAGGCTAAAGAAGGGGAATGGGTAACCTTTGACGAGGTCTTCAAAGGATGAGCAGTTTCAAGATCAGATTTACCCCTGAGTCTGCAAAAACTATCAGAAAATTCCATCCGGATATTAAAAAACTGATCAGACAAGCTATTGATGGCCTTCCTCATAATCCATTCAAGGGAGATGAACTGCAGGGTGAACTGAGTGGTTTCCGCTCTCTTAAGCCCAGGAGATATCGTATTATTTACAAGGTCGACGAGGAAAATAGTTGGATTGAGATTTATCATGTAGGTCATCGACGCGATATCTATGAAAATTTCAGAAGATTTCTAACACAAATAAGTAATAAATCTTGACAAATGATGCTGAAGACAGCAAGCTAAATTTTTCTTGACATGGGGATTT
>Ga0209343_10006620_pt1 | contig 13831 bp, 11 predicted proteins | sample RifCSPlowO2_02_FD_184026 | JGI IMG/M metagenome (GOLD analysis project Ga0209343, IMG submission 184026) | Groundwater microbial communities from Rifle, Colorado - Rifle CSP2_plank lowO2_0.2 (SPAdes) (version 2) | ecosystem: Environmental > Aquatic > Deep subsurface > Groundwater | place... | reverse complement strand
CAACCAGCTTCAGAACGGCATGCGCAAGAAATCCGGCAAGTTCATCATGGACGCCGAGCGCGACGGTCATTCCGAGGACGTCTGCACCTACGTCAAGTCCGACCTCGGCATGATGCTGAACGGCGCGACCGGTCCGACCGGCGAGCCGTTGCCCACGCCCGACGTGCTGCTGCTCTCCTACACCGGCTGCTTCACCTTCATGAAGTGGTTCGAGCTGATCCGCCAGAAATACAACTGCGAGACGGTCATGCTGCACACGCCCTACCAGGGCGAGGGCAAGATTTCGCCGAGCATGCGGAATTACGTCGTCAAACAACTCCAGCAGACGGTCATCCCGACCCTGGAACGGGTCTCCGGCGTCAAATTCGACATCGACCGGCTGCGCCAGTACATGAGGGAATCGGCAAAGGCCGAAGACGACCTTGTCAAGGTGCTCCAGTCGGCGAAGAACCGCCCGTCTCCCATTGACGGTTATTTCGGCGCCGTGTACTACATCGGACCGATCTTCACTGCGTTTCGCGGCACGCCTGAGGCGACGCAGTTCTACGACACGCTGCGCAAGGAAATCGACCAGCGCGTTCGGGACAAGAAAGGACCGATCACGCCCGACGGCGAGCTCACCGATGAGAAGTACCGTCTGATCGTCGAGGGCCCTCCCAACTGGACCAGCTTCCGTGACTTCTGGAAGATGTTCTACGACGAGGGCGCGGTGGTGGTCGCGAGCACCTACGCCAAGGTCGGCGGCGTATACGACTTCGGCTTCCGCCACGATCCCGACCACCCGCTGGAGTCGCTCGCCGACTACTGCCTGGGCGTCTACACCAACCTGAATTTCCCGCAGCGCATCGACATGATCTGCCGCTACATGGACGAGTACCAGGCCGACGGCCTGCTGATCAATTCGATCAAGAGCTGCAACAGCTTTTCCGCCGGGCAGCTGCTGGTGCTGCGCGAAGTCGAAAAGCGCACCGGCAAGCCGGCCGCTTTCATCGAATCCGACCTGGTGGATCCGCGCTACTTCTCGGCGGCGAACATCAAGAACCGACTCGAGTCCTATTTCCAGATGATCAAGCAGAAGCGCTCCGTGGCCGGCGGCGCCGTCGCGATGCACTGAGAATAAGGAAACGGGAACAAGGGGGCACACCCCCTTGTACATCCCCCAAGTCAGCTTACGAGGGAAACAAGACATGCGCTGCTTCATCGGCATCGACCTCGGCTCGACCACCACCAAGGCGGTGGTGCTCGACGAGGAACAGAATGTAATCGGCCGCGGCATCACCAACTCGCGCTCGAATTACGACACCGCGGCGAAAATCGCCCGGCAGGAGGCGCTGGTCAACGCGCGTTTCTACCTGTTCCGGCAGGCGCTGTCCAAGTCCGGAGCGCTGAACGGCGCGCTCGAGGATTTCCTTGCCCAGCTCGAGCGGGACTTCAGGCTCGAACAGTTCCTCGTGCAGTTGTCCGACCTGAAGACGACCTGCCTGCGCAATGCCGAGGGCACCCGTTTCGGCGACGCGACCAAGGCCGTTTCCACCGCGCTCACCGAGGTGCTGAAGCGGCTGCGCGCCGAAGCCCCGGAACTGTTCGCCCCGGGCTCCAAGCGCAAATCGGATTTCTTCCGCGATATCGCCGGCAGCCGCTACCTTGCCATTGGCGAGCAGGTCGCCAAGGCAGGCGGCGTGCGCTACGACATGCTGTGCAACGTGTTCGACCGCTCGATCATCGAGGTCGAGAACCGGGTCTACGGGGACGCCATCAGCACCAACCTGCTCGCGGCACTGGACCGGACCTTTGTGGCGATGCCCGAAACCGCGAGCCGCGGTGACGCCGTCCGCGCCCCGATCAAGAGCGTGCTGGACACGGCATTGGATGAGACCTACACCGTGGGCACTGGCTACGGCCGGGCGCGACTGCCATTCTCGAAGGAGCACATCCGCTCGGAGATTCTTTGCCACGGCCTGGGCGCGCACATGATGCACGCGGGCACGGCGACGGTGCTCGACATCGGGGGGCAGGATACCAAGGCGATCCAGGTCGACAAGAGCGGCATCGTGGAAAGCTTCCAGATGAACGACCGCTGCGCGGCGGGCTGCGGGCGCTACCTTGGATACATCGCGGACGAGATGAACATGGGCCTGCACGAACTGGGGCCCCTGGCGATGAAATCCACGAAAAGCATCAAGATCAACTCGACCTGCACCGTGTTCGCCGGCGCCGAATTGCGCGACCGGCTGTCGCTCGGCGACAAGCGCGAGGACATCATGGCGGGCCTGCATCGCGCCATCATCCTGCGCGCGATGTCGATCCTCGCGCGCTCCGGCGGCATCCGCAACGAATTCACCTTTACCGGGGGCGTCGCCAAGAACGAAGCGGCCGTAAAGGCGCTCAAGGACCTCGTCCGCGAGAACTACGGCGAACTGACGCTCAACATCAATCCCGACTCGATCTACACCGGGGCGCTCGGCGGCGCAACCTTCGCCTGGCGCGCGGTGGTCGAGGAAGGCAAGACCGCGGAGGCGAGGACATGAGCATGACTAATACCATTGGTATCGACATCGGCTCCGGGGCCGTCAAGACCGTGCTGTTCCGGCAAGAGGACGGCAAGACTGAATGGCTCGCCAAGCGCGTCGAGCGTATCCGGCAGCGGGTCGCGATGGACCTCGCCCGTGCGAGCTACAACGAGGTGCTGGAGGAAGCGGGGCTTAAGCCGGAAGACATCCAGTACACCGCCACGACCGGCGAGGGCGAAAACGTCAAGTTCGCGACCGGGCACTTCTACTCCATGACCACGCATGCGCGCGGTGGGGTGTACCTGTGTCCCAAGGCGAAAGCGGTGGTCGACGTCGGCGCGCTCAATGGCCGGGCCATCTTTATCGACGAGCGAGGCAAAGTGCTCGCCTCCAAGATGACCAGCCAGTGCGCCTCGGGTTCCGGGCAGTTTCTGGAGAACATTGCGCGCTACCTCGGCGTGGCGATCGAGGAGATCGGTCCCCTGTCGACGACGTCGAAGGACCCCGAAACGCCGAGCTCGATCTGCGCGGTGCTTGCCGAGACCGACGTCATCAACATGGTCTCCCGCGGCATCGCGACGCCGGACATCCTGAAGGGGATCCATATGTCGATGGCATCGCGCCTGGTAAAGCTGCTGAAGGTCACGGGCATCACCAAGGGCACCGTGCTCATCACGGGAGGCCTTGCTATGGACACCGGGCTGCTGGCAGCCCTGCAGGAGGAGCTGGTACGCCAGAAAGTCACCGGGGTCGATGCGGTGAGCCACCCCGACTCCATCCACGCCGGCGCCATAGGCGCGGCGCTGTGGGGTGCGTTCCGCTATGAGAAGCTGCGCCAGCTCGAGCAGCGGGCCGCCGCATAGCAGCGCTCATTCCCCGAGCCCCGAGCATTTCCACAACCCCGGCCAACCACGGAGAATTACATGGCCCTGATGATCACCGACAGTTGCACCGCGTGCGACGCATGCAAGCCGGCCTGCCCGAACGAAGCGATCAGCGCAGGCGATCCCTATTACGTCATTGACCCGGCGCGCTGCACCGAATGCGTCGGCGCCCACGACGAGCCGCAGTGCAAGCTCGTGTGCCCGGCCGACTGCATCATCGTGAACCCGGACTTCCAGGAAACACCGGAGCAGCTGCAGGAAAAGTACCAAAGCCTGCACGGCTGAGGAACGCCCGGCCGGCACGCCGGAACCGAACAGCCTGGCACCCCTTGGAATCCATAATCTTCCGATTTGAACCCAAATTGTTCGCCGGACCGGTCCGCAGGTGAGGCATGGGCGACCAATTCAGCCGCGGGCGCGCTCGTCGCCCGCCAGCGCTTACGGCTCAGGCCACTTGCTTGGCAAACGCGAGCCGCCGCGAGGGTTCGAAACCGATATCGTACAGAAACCCGAGCAGTCCGAAATTCTCGCGCGCAACGATCGTTTCGACGCGTTCGACACGCAGCCCCTCCAGGTTCACGAACAGCTGCGACAGCAGCCCGTGTCCGACACCGCGGTGCGAAAAATCGGGGTCGACACCGATGGTGTCCAGAATCGCCACCGGTTCCGCGCGGCCGAAATCGCCGAAGTCGGTGCGCGCCATCACGAACCCGACCGCGATGCCATCCACGCGCCCCACCAGTGACACCCGTACGTCGGAATCGGTCATCGCCTCCTGCACCAGCTCCTGAATGTAGTATTCACGCCTGCGGCCGGTGACGCGCTGATCGATGCGGATGATGTCGTCAATGTCATCGGCCTTGAGTGTTTCTACGTCGACCTTGTCGCGCGCAAGGGCCTCGAAATCGTTCCCGGCCGAAGGGCTGTAGTCGACTTCGCTGGTCGAAAAGCGGGTGACGTGAGAGGGCGCCAGGAAACTGTCGCCCTCGTGCGCTTCAAGACGGTGGTGGTGCACCGGGCAGTCCACAACGAGGTTGTTCCCAAGCTCGAAGCCGGCGCGATCAAGGAACTGCATGACGGCGTGGTTGCGCCATGACGCATCGGTGCGTATCACCGGCACGCCCATGCGCTTCGCCTCGCTCTCGAGCTTCGACAGCAGCGCAGTGCCGATGCCGTGCCCCTGCTCCCCCGGGGCCACCCCCATCGCTTCCAATCGCAATGACGGTTCCGCGCGCCCGAACTGGCCGAGCAGTTCTCGTGCCATGATGAAACCGACCAACCTGCCGCCCTGCTCAGCGGCAAACTGGACATGCAGCTGGGGCTGGGCAAGGGCTGCCTTGAGGCGCCGCTCGAAATAGAACCGCCGGCCGCGGTCGCTGTTCGCCGCGTCCAGTGCGACCACTGAATCGAGGTCCTGTGCGCCCACGCGGCGAAGCTTGATGTCAGATTGCGGTGTGCTGGTAGCCAACGGATTTCTCCTTCTCGGGCGCCGGACGACGGTGCTGTCGCTATTGTATATCCATCGTAACAACGGTCTTGGTATATTAGTAATATCGTACTAGAATATGCATTTGGACCTTTACCGTTAATTGATAATTCTCTGATGGCAGATCCCGATTCACCCGGAATTACGGCACGCAGCGACCAGGCAGGCGAACCCATACTTGAGGCCAAGGTTTGGATTCGTCCGATCGCGGCCGCCGATCTCGCCCAAGTGATCGCGATTGATGCCGAGGCGAGCGGGATCGAGAAGGTCGACTACTGGTACGAGCTCTTCCAGCGCTACGGCTCGCGCGGCCAGCGGCAGCGCTTCTTCCTCGTGGCTGAAGGCAAGGGCGCCATCCAGGGCTTCATCATCGGCGAGGTGAGAGACTGGGAGTTCCGCTTGCCCCCGTGCGGCTGGGTATTCGGCATTGCGGTGCGGCGCGACGCACGCCTGGGCGGGGTGGGCAGCGCCCTGCTTGCAGCGATAGTGGACTGCTTTCGCCGTGCCGGCGTGGACAAGGTGCGCACGCTGACGACGCGCGACGATAACCTGATGCTCTCCTTCTTCCGAAGCCAAGGCATGATGGCCGCGCCGTCCATTCCGCTCGAACGGGACCTGGAGTGAAACGGGGCCCGGCATGAAGCTACAGACCAGCACCATGCTTGCGCTCTACAGCGTGCTGGAAGCCGCGTCGCAACCGGGCAAACAGGTATCCGCGTCCGAGATTGCGGAACGTTACGGCGTATCGGCGCATCACCTTGCAAAAGTGCTGCGCGAGCTGGGACGCGCGGGCCTGGTCGACTCCTCGCGGGGCGTGGGCGGCGGCTATCGATTTTCGGGCAACGCGAGGCGGCTCACGCTCATGGACGTGATCGAGCGCTTCGAGGACATCGGCGCGCGCTCACCCGAACCCGGCGCGGCGCACACCGATCTTGGCCTGGCCATTGCGCGCGTGCTCTCGGAGATCGACGAGATTGCAAAGGCGACATTCCGCTCTATCACCATCGACACCCTGCTGAAGCTGGCTGAACCGGAGCGGCACGCAAAGACATCGGCGCCGGTACCGGCACCCGAAACCCGCGACTGAGGTCCGCCTCAGGCGGCGCTGCGAATCAATTGCGCGCCTTGGCGAGGTGCGCCAGCGGCAGCGCGGTCGTGTCCTTGATCCGCTCCAGAACGAAGTTCGAGCGAATGTCGATCACGCCCGGCTGCTTGAGCAGCTTATCCATGATAAAACGCGAGTAATGATCGAGATCTTCGACCTGCACGCGCAACAGGTAGTCCATATCGCCGGTCATCGAATAGCACGCCACGACTTCCGACCAACCGTGCACCGAGCGCGTGAACTGCTCGACGGGCATCCTGCCCTTCTTCTCCAGTTTGACGCTCACGTAGGCGAGCATCCCGAGGCCGATCTTCGCGGGGTCGAGCAGCGCGACGTATTGACGGATCACGCCCGACCGCTCCAGCGCGCGGACACGCCGCAGGCACGGGCTCGGCGAGAGCGCAACGCGCTCGGCGAGTTCCTGATTGGACAGGCGACCGTCAGTCTGGAGGCACTCCAGGATGCTGCAGTCCAGCCTGTCGAGCTTATTTCTTGGCATATTATTGCTTAATAATAGGTTTTATTAGGTAATTTTGCAAGAATATTGCGCAATAAAGGGCATAAAATCGCCAGAAGAAGGAGGAGCCCCATGAATGCCGTATTGCAGCCGCTCGCCACGCGCGAGTTTCTCTCTGGCAACGAGGCAGTCGCGCGCGGCGCGTGGGACGCGGGCATCGAGATTGCCGCCGCGTATCCCGGAACCCCGTCCACCGAGATCGTCCAGACGCTTGCCGCCTTTCCCGGCGTGTATGCGGAATGGTCCACCAACGAAAAAGTTGCCCTTGAAGTCGCGCTCGGCGCCTCGATAACCGGGCGGCGGGCGCTCACGGCGATGAAGCACGTGGGCCTGAACGTCGCCTCCGATTCACTGATGACGCTAGGACAGGTGGGATCGATTGCAGGGTTGGTGATCGCGGTGTCCGACGACGTCGGTTTCTCCTCGTCGCAGAACGAGCAGGACTCGCGTTTCTGGGGCCGGTTCGTGCACCTGCCCGTGCTCGAACCGTCCGACGCCGGCGAAGCCTATGCCATGACCCGCGATGCGTTCGCACTCTCGGAGCGCTTTCAGGTACCGGTGTTGCTGCGCCTAACGACGCGCGTGTCGCACGTCAAGCGCATGGTCGAAACCGGCGCGCGCGAGGAGCCCGACGCGAAGCGCCACGGCTACCGGAAGGATGCAGCACGCTGGATCACGACACCGAACCACGTCGGCAAGAGGCTCGAATTGCGCGCCGCGCGCGACGCCGCGCTCGGGTGCGAAACGGAGTCCTCCGGCTGGAACCGGCTGCAGCCCGGGAGGGACGGCCGCATCGGTTTCATCGTCTCCGGGCCCGCCTACCACGTCGTGCGCGAGGCGTATCCGGATGCGCCGATTGTGAAGCTCGGTTTGTCGCACCCGCCCCCGCTGGGCCTCGCGAAACGGATCGCCGCTAGTGCAGCCCGGGTGCTGGTCGTGGAGGAAGTCGATCCGATCGTCGAAAACGAACTCCGTGCGGCCGGCCTCGCGGTCCACGGCAAGGACGTGCTGCCGCGACAGGGTGAGATTACGGTTGCGGTGCTCGAGCAAGCCGTCGCGCGCCTGACAGATGGCGCGTTCCGGAGCAGCCCGGCCCCCGGCGCCGCCCCCGTGTTTCCCCGCCCGCCCACGCTCTGCGCCGGCTGCCCTTATACGGGCGTCTACTTCTGGCTGGGTCAATTCAAGGACGCGATCATCTGTGGTGACATCGGCTGTTACACGCTTGGCTGCGGATCGCCCTGGGATGCCATGGACACGGTCATTTCGATGGGCGCGTCGCTGGGAGTAGCGCACGGCATGGCGAAAGCGCTGGAAGGCGACCAGAAGAAGAGGCCGGTACTGGCGGTGATCGGGGACTCGACGTTCCTGCACACGGGCATGCCCGCGCTGGTCAACCTCACTTATCAGGGCGGCAACGTGACGGTGCTGTTGCTCGATAACCGCTCTACTGCAATGACCGGCGGCCAGAACAACCCGGGAAACGGACGCAGGCTCGACGGCTCCCCCGCGCCGCGGATCGACTTTACGCGGCTCGTCGAGGCCCTGGGCGTGCGGCCCGAACGCATACGCACGGCCGATCCCTACGAGCTGCCCACCTTCCTCAAGCTGCTGCGCGAAGAAATGAAAGCCCCCGAGCCCTCGGTGATCATCACCAACCGGCCCTGCGTTCTGACGCCCGACTTCAAGCCCTGCCGGCCGCTCAAGGTCGTCGAGGATCAGTGCAACGGCTGCTCGCGCTGCCTCGACCTGGGCTGCCCGGCAATAACGGTGACGCGCCGCGAGCGGCAGACACGTTCGGGCGGCAAGGTGGTCGATCTCGCCTGGACGACGATAGAGCAACTGGCCTGCACCGGTTGCGACCTGTGCGCGAAGGCCTGCTCGCGCGGCGCGATCGTCGCCGCATGAGCACCGACGTTCTCGTCGTCGGCATCGGCGGCCAGGGTGTGATGACCGCAGCCGAGACCATCGCGCGTGCGGCGATTGCCGCCGGGCTCGAGGCAACCAAGACCGAGGTGGCCGGCATGTCGCAGCGCGGCGGTGTGGTCTGTTCGCAGGTTCGCATCGGCGAGCATATCGAGGCCACCGAGGTACGGCCTGGGCAGGCGCAGCTCCTGCTCGCTTTCGAGGCTGCCGAGGGCTTGCGCTGGAGCCATTACCTTGCGCCGCGGGGGCGGGCATTCGTCGATTCGTGGCGCGCCGTGCCGCCGGTGGTTTCTTCGGGAATGTTCGAATACCCGAAGGAACCCGCGGGCGCCATGCGGGCCGCAGGCGTCGATGTGGTCGGGCTCGATGCGCGCTCGATCGCCGCCCGGCTTGGCGACGTGCGGCTCGCCAACAGCGTCATGCTCGGCGCAGCCGCTGGCAACCTCCCATTCGCGCCCGCGGTCATGCGCGCGGAAGTGCTGCGCAGGTTCGGCCGGAACGCGTCGCTGGCCGACTCCAACGCCCGCGCCTTCGACGCCGGACGGGATCTGGCAAGCGCCTCGATCTTGGTCTGACCTCAGGCGGCGAGTGCGGTCTTGCGCCCACGACGCCGGTAGCGATCGAGCAGTTCGGTCTGCCGCGCGCGCATCTCGTTCGCTGAGCGCGCCCTTACCGGACCGAAACCACGCACGCCTTGCGCAAGGACTGCAATCTCCACCGCGAGCGCGTGATTGTCCCGATCAAGCGCCCCCAGCAATTCGGCCAGCGTCGCTTCGTATTCCACGATGAGGGCGCGGTCCAGCATGCGTTCCGCGAAACGTCCGAACGGATCGATCGGCGTGCCGCGCAGGGCCTTCATGCGCGCGAGCAGTTTCAGCAGCGGCCAAACCCATGCACCAAAGCGCCGCTTGCGCGGTTCGCCCGAAACCGGATCGACCCGTGCGAACAGGGGCGGGGCGAAATGGAAGTTGAGCTTGAATTCACCTTCGAAGGCAGCGTTCACCTCCTGCGCGAAGCGGCCGTCGGTAAATAACCTCGCAACCTCGTACTCATCCTTGTAGGCGAGCAGCCTGAAATAGCTGCGCGCGACTGCCTCCGTCAGCGATCCGCACGCTGCGGCCGGTCCGCCCGTCACAGCACTCTCCGCCTGCCGCGCGCGCTCGACCAGGCCGCGGTAGCGCCTTGCATAGCTCTCGTCCTGATAATTGGTGAGAAAGCGCACCCGGCGCTCAATCACCTCGTCCACGCTTCGCGATTTGCGACGATGGTCGCTCCCGCTCTCTGCATCGCTCGGCGCAGTCGCAGGCAACGCGACCGCCTCGACGGCAGCCAGATCGCACGCCGCGCGCCGGCCCCAGTCGAAGGCCGACTTGTTCATCTCGATCGCCACGCCGTTCAATTCGACCGCGCGCAGTATCGCTTCCACGGCCACGGGAACGAGCCCCGTCTGATACGCATAACCGAGCATGAATAGGTTGGTCGCGATCGCATCGCCCATCAGCGCCGTCGCCAGCCGCGTGGCTTCGATGAACGCGGCATTCCCCGCACCCAGCGCCCGGTAGACCTCGTCCTGCATCGCCGCCATTGGATACTGCCAGTCCGGATTGCGGATGAAATCGCCGGTCACGGCTGGCGAGCGGTTGACCACCGCGCGCGTGACACCGGGACGAACGAGCCCGAGCGCCTCCTCGCCTGCGGTGACGATAAGGTCGCAGCCGATCACCGCGTCGGCCTCGCCGGCGGCAATGCGCGCCGAATGTATCGACTCCGGCGCATCGGCGATGCGGATGTGCGAGAGCACCGCGCCTCCTTTTTGCGCGAGGCCGGTCATGTCGACAACCGACACACCCCTGCCTTCCAGATGCGCCGCCATCCCGAGCAGCGCGCCGATGGTCACCACGCCGGCGCCGCCGACGCCGGTGACCAGAATGTCCCAAGAGCGTGCGGTCGGTGGCCGCTGCGGCTCGGGCAATGGCGGCAGGGCGCTCGTATCCGCCGCCGCAGCCGTTCCCCGGCGCACGCTGCCGCCCTCGACCGTGACAAAGCTCGGGCACAGGCCATCGAGACAGGAGAAATCCTTGTTGCAGGCGGATTGATCGATGGCGCGCTTGCGCCCGTACTCGGTCTCCACGGGCACCACGGCAAGACAGTTGGACTTGACGCTGCAATCGCCGCAGCCCTCGCACACCAGCTCATTGATGAACACCCGCCGCGCCGCATCCGGATACTTGCCGCGCTTGCGCCGCCGGCGCTTCTCCGCCGCGCAGGTCTGGTCGTAAATCAGCACCGTGACGCCCCGCTGCGCACGCAGCTCGCGCTGCACGGCGTCGAGGTCGCCGCGGTCCCGGATCCGAACCTCCGGCGCAAACCCCGCCTCGCCGCGGTATTTCCCTGGCTCCTCGGATAGCACCACGACGCGCTCGACACCTTCGGCCTCGACCTGGCGCGTCAGTTGCGGCACCGTGAGCGTGCCGTCCAGCGGCTGCCCGCCGGTCATCGCCACCGCGTCGTTGTAGAGGATCTTGTAGGTGATGTTGACATTCGCCGCCACCGCTGCGCGGATCGCGAGCAGCCCCGAGTGGAAATAAGTGCCGTCGCCCATGTTGGCGAACACGTGGGGCGTGCCGGTGTAGGGCGCGGTGCCGATCCAGGTGGCGCCCTCGCCCCCCATCTGGCTGATGGTGACCGTGTTGCGCCCCATCCACACGGCCATCAAATGGCAGCCGACGCCGCCGAGCGCGCAACTGCCCTCGGGCACCTTGGTCGAGCGGTTGTGCGGACAGCCGGGACAGTAATACGGCAAGCGCTGGAGTGCGAGCCGCGGTTGCGCGAGCGCCTTCTCCTTCGCGTCGAGGAGCGTAAGCCGTTCGCGGATTTTCGCGCTGGTGTGGAAGCGCCCGATGCGCGCGGCGATGGCCCGCGCGATGATCGCGGGGGTGAGGTCCGCCGCGTGCGGCAGCAGCACACTGCCGTGCGCGACGCCCCACTCGCCGCGCTCGTCGTACTTGCCCACCACGCGCGGCCGCACGTCCTCGCGCCAGTTGTACAGATGCTCCTTGAGTTGGTATTCGATGACCTGCCGCTTTTCCTCGACGACGAGGATCTCCTCAAGTCCCTGCGCGAACTGGCGCACACCCTCGGCCTCGAGCGGCCAGACCAGCCCCACTTTGTAGAGCCGAATGCCGATGCGCGCCGCCTCCTGCTCGTCGATGCCCAGATCCTCGAGCGCCTGGCGCACATCGAGATAGGACTTGCCGCAGCTGATAATGCCCAGACGCGGATTGGGACCGTCGAAGACCGGGTGGTCGAGGCGATTGGCGCGCGCATAAGCCTGCGCCGCATAGACCTTGTAATCGACGATGCGCCGCTCCTGCACCAGGGCCGGATCCGGCCAGCGCGCATGCACGCCATCCGGCGGCAGCACGAAATCCTCCGGCAGCCTCACCTGCATCCGGTCCGGATCGACCCACACGGAGGCCGAACTCTCCACGGTCTCCGCCGTGGTCTTGAACGCCACCCAGAGGCCGGAGTAGCGCGACATCGCCCAGCCGTGGATGCCCAGATCGAGAATGTCCTGGATTCCGGCGGGCGACAGAACCGGAATCGCGGCGGCGGAGAACTGATGCTCGCTCTGGTGCGCGACCGAGGAGGATTTCGCCGCATGATCGTCGCCGGCGACCGCCAGCACGCCGCCGTGGCGCGTGGTGCCGGCGTAATTCGCATTCTTGAACACGTCGCCGCACCGGTCCACTCCCGGTCCCTTGCCGTACCACATGGCAAAGACCCCGTCGTATTGCGGCTTCGGAAAGAAATCGAGCTGCTGCGTGCCCCAGATGCTGGTCGCGGCGAGTTCCTCGTTAACGCCGGGGTGGAAACGGATGTCGTGCGCTTCGAGGTGTTTGCGGGCATCGACGAGCGCGCGATCCAGGCCCCCGAGCGGGGAACCGCGATAGCCGGAAACGAAGCCCGCGGTCTTCAGCCCCGCGGCTGCGTCGCGCTGGCGCTGCAGGATCAGCAGCCGCGCCAGCGCCTGCACGCCGGTGAGATAGACCCGGCCGCGTTCCAGGGTGTACTTGTCGTCAAGCGTGACAGCGCCAAGCACTGTTCATTCCTGGATGATGCCCGAGCGCGCCAGCGCATCGATTTCGGACGCCTGAAAACCCGCTTCGGCCAGGACCGTACGCGTGTCCTCGCCGTATTTGTGCGGGAAATGCAACGCCGTCCTCGCGCCCGGCGAATCCACCGCCATCGGCTGCATGCGCACCGTCTTGCCCGAGGGCAGCACCGTGGTGGTGAGCTTCGCGCGAAGCTGCTCCAGCTCCATCACCTTCGGAATGTCGCTGATCTGCGCGTTCGGGATGCCCGCCTGTTTCAGGTCGGCGGTGATCTCCGCAATGCTGTATTGCGCCGTCACGGCGCCGATGTCGCGGTAGAGCGACTCGCGCTCCTTTGCCCGGCCCTCGTTGGTGACGCGCACCGGATTCGCGATCGAAGTGAACCGCGGCAGTTCCGAGAAGCGCTTCCACTGCAGGTCGTTGCCGAGCGCCACGTAGAGGTAGCCGTCCTTCGCCGCGTAGACATTGGTCGGTATGAACTTGCGGTGCTCGTTGCCGGCGCGGGTGATCTCGTTCGGTTCGCAGTCGAAGTCCACCAGCGGAAGCACCGTGATCAGCCAGGAAGCCGCCGCCTGCAGCATCGAAACGTGGATCTCCTTGCCTTTGCCCGTCTCGGCGCGCTCGGCGAGCGCCAGCATCACGCCGGCAAAAACCTCGTCTCCCGCCTTCAAGTCGATCACCGGCAGCCCCATCGCCGTGGGCGGGCCTTTGGCGTCGCCGGTAACCTCCATGTAGCCGGCGAGCCCCTGCACCACCGGATCGTAGCCGGGAACGTCGGGATAGTCCGGGCCCATGGCCGAGATGCCCGCCCAGATGAGATCGGGCTTCACCGCCGAGAGCGTGGCGTAGTCGATGCCCAGCAGCTTGTAGCGCGAGGGCACGGTATTGCAACAGAAGACGTCCGCGTTAAGGCTGCGGATGAGGCGGCACAACACGTCGCGGCCGCGCTGTTCCTTGAGGTTGAGTGCGATCGCCTCTTTGCCGACATTGGGGGCAATGAAGTAGCTGCGCCGGTCTTCATCCGCCACGCGCGAGCCGATGTAGCGGTTCGGATCGCCTGGCAGCCCCTTGCCGACCGGCGTCGCTTCAATGCGGATCACCCGCCAGCCAAGTTGCGCGAAGCGCAGCGTCGCCGAAGGCAGCGACAGCGCCTGCTCCATGCTAAGGACCGTGCGCGGTCGAATCACGCCGCCACTTTCATCAGCGGTTTCTCTACCATCCCTTTCAGCGCCCGGTACACCTTCTCCGGCGTGAACGGCAGCTCGTAGATGCGCACGCCGGTGGCGTTGTA
>Ga0209343_10006615_pt1 | contig 13839 bp, 15 predicted proteins | sample RifCSPlowO2_02_FD_184026 | JGI IMG/M metagenome (GOLD analysis project Ga0209343, IMG submission 184026) | Groundwater microbial communities from Rifle, Colorado - Rifle CSP2_plank lowO2_0.2 (SPAdes) (version 2) | ecosystem: Environmental > Aquatic > Deep subsurface > Groundwater | place... | reverse complement strand
GACCTGACCGCGAGCGCGTGGGACGTAGGGCGGGAATTGCTTCCTGCCTGTTCATCTGGAACGATCCGCAAACTTTCTGGCGGATCCGACTGACATCGCGATAGCGCGAGTACACCACGCCTGGTCAACCCTGACCGATCCATTGCTGTTTCCCGGCTTGTTGCCGTTCGCATCGAATGGCCGAACGCCGGGCTGCGCGATCGCGCCAAGCGACTGGGCGCGGTGCGGCAGCCCACACAAGATGTCCGGACGCATCCGTGGGAAGCAGCGCGTTGGCTTGAAATCGTGGACCGAGTCATCGACGACCAGTCGGCTTCAGACCGCCCGCGTTGAATCTTGTCTTCCCAGATGCCGGTAGATATGTGTACCCATAAATATGCCGGCATATGCATCTCTCTACCCCTAGATATTTGCATCTACCCATGGATGGTTCTACGATGCGCAGGACGCAGTTGATTGCACGTTAGATGCCAGGAGGCCACGCGCATGATCCGGCTCAACGGATGGCAACGGATTGGAGTAGTTCTCTCTGCATTGTGGTGCTTAGCAGTGATTGGCTTTACCGCTAATGGCTACTACAAAGCCTACGCTAATTACTCCCACCACCTTGAAAGCGATGCATACAGCGCTTCCTGTCGCGATAACGCGCGAAAAGGGCCATCTCCGGAAAAAACAATGAAGGCATGTCCGCTCTCTGAAACGGAAATCACGGACCGTCAAGCAACTAGGCCACCAGTGCCGCCAGCGACACCGGTTCTTGCGCTAATTCTTCTTCCAATCGCAGGAGTGTGGCTTGTGGTGTACTTCGCCATGAGGGCAACCAAGTGGATACGCGAAGGTTTCAAGATAAAGTAATGGCATCTAACTTCAGGTGGAACGGACGGGCGAACACGGTCTTGCCAATCAAGACCAGCGCGCGCGCGCGCCGTTCACCAAGACGTTGAACTCAGCATCCCACCTGCACTGACAGGGAAACGACTTGAAGATCAATTTCGTGCTGGTTGATTTTGAAAATGTTCAGCCCAAGAACGTGAGTCTGTTGAGCGGTGGTCCATACAAGATCAAGGTTTTTCTGGGCGCCAACCAGGCCAAGATCCCGCTGGAGATGGCTCGCGCCCTCCAGACGTGCGGGCCAGATGCTGAATACATTCAGATTGATGGCAACGGAAAGAACGCGCTTGATTTCCACATCGCCTACTACATTGGCCGACTGGCCGCTGAAACTCCCGACGCCTACTTTCACGTCATATCAAAGGACACCGGCTTTGATCCTTTGATCAAGCACCTCAAGGCGCAGAAGATATTGTGCCAGCGATCAAAGTCAATCGCTGATATTCCCCTGGCCAAGATACTCACGTCCGACTCGATCCCGGAGAAGGTTGATGCTGTCATCGACAACCTTGTAAGGCGCAAAGCGGCCAAGCCCAGAACACTCAAGACGCTCCGAAGTACTATCAAGGCACTCTTCGCAAATCAGCTTGCAGATGAAGAGCTTGATGGGCTCATCGAGCAACTGACAGAACGCGGGGCGATAAATGTTGCTGAAGGCAAAGTGCACTACGAGCTACCGTCATGAGTTCTAACATTCGCCGCAGTGGATGTCCCTGACGGGTCGCCGCGGGGCTTGAGCGTCATAGCGCAAGATGAGCCCGCGAAGCGGATTTCTGCTACGTTGGCGGCGTGAAAGTCACACGCTACTTTGAGGCGGTCCGTAACCGTCCGGATCCGACTATCTTTCGCGAGGCGTGGATCGAGCAAGCCATCAGGGCCCCTATTCGGGAAAAGGTCCAGGCCGATGGCAGACTTCGGCGCCGGGTGCAGGTGCCGGAGATGGGAAATCGCTTCTTGCGTGTTGTGCTTTTGCCGGAGGGTGAGACTGTACATAACGCATTCCTTGACCGAAGGTGCGCGCCATGAAGGTTCGCTACTTCGCTGATACAGACACATTGCTCATCGAGTTCCGCGATTCGCCGGTGGCCGAAACGCGCGATCTCGACGAGAACACCGTGCTCGGCGCGTCGGTGGGCTCCACGTTGCTGGCTTGCGCAGGGTGATGCTTTCCTGTTTTACTTGGCGCCATGAAATTCGAGGTCGTTGGCCCGATTCGAGGCATAGAGGTAATTGCGAGTGGGACCAGTGTTCGGGTTCGCTCATATTTGCTCAAGGCGTATGGTCGTGGTCGGTGGCGAAAGGTTAAGGGAATCGCCACGGTACGTTTGCCAAATGGCGCCCGGCGCGAGGTGGAGTTACACTGGTATGAAGCCCATGGAATTGGCAAGCGGGACCTGAAAATCAAGAGATACTTGGACGAGACATGAAACAACCGACGAAACCATTTGCTCTGTGTATCGACAACACCGATTACAAGGCGTCGCTCATTCCAGGCAAGGTCTACCGGATCATTCCTGATCTGAAGGCCGCCAAGGATGATTTCGTGCGTATCGTGGATGAAAGCGGTGAGGACTACCTGTACCACAGGAGCCATTTCCTATTTGTCGAATTTCCACGGGCGGTAGCGAAGCGAATCCTTGCTTTGGAACACGCCTGAAGGGTAAGCGGGGCGCTTCGCTTCGGGCTCCTGCGCGCGGGCGCCTGATGCCTTCACCTTATGTGGCACGAGAACGGACTCTGACATGAACCACAAGCGCAAACGCCCCAAGCAACGACGGGCCGGTTGTCTCCTTTGCAAGCCGAACAAGCTCGGGAAGGGCATGGAGAAGAAACTTGGTCACCGAGGATTCGGAAAGCTGCGGAAAGAGGCGGCAGCCAAGCAGGACTTGAGCGATGCCACATAACTTGGTGTCCCACGCGAACGCGCGGCGAGCGTGGGAGATATTCAAGCACCGTGCTCGGCGCGCCGTTGGGCTCTACGTCAGGCACCCCCAAGATCCTCGCGGTATGATGCTGCAATAACTCGAGGAGACGGCTATGTCTAGCACAAAGCTGATCGTGCACCGCGATCCCGAGATCCTGGGGGGAACCCCGGTTTTTATCGGTACGCGCGTGCCCGTCAAAATTCTCTTTGACTACCTCGAAGCGGGTGACAGTCTCGAGGTCTTCCTTGATGAGTTTCCGTCGGTAAGCCGTGAGCAAGCGGTTGCAGCACTGGAACTCGCACGCGACGTCATTGTCTCGGATGCGCATCCTGCTTGATGAATCTTTGCCCAGGAAATTGGCACTCGAATTGACTGGGCACGAGTCACAAACCGTCCAAAGGCGCGGTTGGTCAGGGCTGAAGAATGGTGCGCTGCTCCGGACAGCAAGTGAGGAATTTCAGGTTCTCCTTACAGGAGACCAGAACCTGGAGTTCCAGCAGAACCCTGCCACCCTTCCAATTTCGGTAATCATTCTTGTGGCGGTCAATAACCGTATTGAGACGCTACGACCACTCGTTCCTCGAGTACTCGAAGTTCTCCAGAGCATCCGCCCGGGGCAGCTTGTCCGTGTGGGTGCCTGACTACACGCGCCACGCGGTCGCGCGGGAAGCGGTGCGCGCCGGTTAACGCGGACCTTACCGCGCCTCCGCCAGCAATCGCCCGATCATCGCCTCCGCCTGCGCCGGGTAGCCGCCGCCGAACAGATTGGCGTGGTTGAGCACGTGGTACAGGTTGTACAGATCGCGCCTCAGCGCGTAGCCGGCATCCAGTGGCCACGCTTCGGCGTAGGCTGCGTAGAAGCTTGGCGCAAAGCCGCCGAACAGTTCGGTCATTGCGAGATCGGCCTCCCGATCGCCGAAGTACACGGCAGGGTCGAACAGCGTCGGTGATCCGTCGGCCAGAAACGCCGCATTACCGCTCCACAGATCGCCATGCAGGAGCGATGCCTCCAGCGAGCGTCCGCCAAGCAGTTTCGGCAGCATTGCAGCGAGCTGCTCGCCCGTGTCGATGAGCCTCGAGCCGAGTCCGTTGCGCGCGGCCAGCGCAAGCTGCGGCAGCAAACGCGCGTCGCGCCAGAACCCGGTCCAGTCGTCATGCCCGCGGTTGGACTGCGGCGTGGAGCCGATGAAGTTGTCGCGGCGCCAGCCAAATCGCTGACCCGTTTGCCCACCCGTTCCGCGATGCATCGCCGCAAGCGCGCGACCCATCGCGGCCCAGTCGCCACCGCCGCCGAGGTCCAGGCATTCCATGACCAGATACGCGTGACTCACCGCCACGCCGTGACCGAGTGGCCGCGGCGCGCGCATCCCTGCTGCGATCAATGCCGCGAGCCCGTCGGCCTCCGCCGCAAACGCGTCAGCCAGGCCGGCCGTGTTGGTCTTGACGAAGTAGCGCTCGCCGTCGCCGTCGATGCGAAAAGAGTCGTGAATGCAACCGCCCGAAGCCGGGGCAACGGCACTAATGCGAAACGTGACGCCCGAGGCGGCGGCGATAGCCGCCTCGATCGCGGCGCGCAGGCTTGCGGGGAGCACCTAGACCGCGGTAAGGCGGGTGTTCGCAAGATCAAGCCGCTCGACCAGGATCGCCATGAATGCACGATCGAAGCGGTGGCGGCAGGTATCCGACGCCTTCTCCAGGTCCTCGGTCCGGATCTTGATGACCTGCGAATCGCTCATGGTGAAAACGTCCGCAGTGCGCTCATTTCCGGTGCGTGCGAGGTACGCCATTTCTCCGAAGCATTCGCCTGGCGTGAGCACATTCAGCAGCTTCTTGCGCTTGGTGACCTTGATTTCGCCCAATGCAAGAATGCAGAAAAAATCGCCCGGCTCGCCGTCCTTCATGATGACCGTATCTTCGCGCAGGTTGGCCCAACTCGATATGCGCATCACCTCCCAGAGTTCGGCATCTGTAAAATCGGCAAAGAACGACAGGGCGCGCATGGTGTTGAACTTCTCGGTGTCGGCGACTTCCTGGGTGCGGACGGCGAGATGCTCGCTGCGGAACGCCTCGGCAAGATCGACCGAGAAGTCGCCCCAGGTGGCATAGCGCCGGTCAAGCTCTTTCTGCATCGCCTTGCGCACGATCCTGTCTACCGTAAGCGGGATCTCCTTGCGGTGGGACGAGGGAAGGGGGGGCTCGACGTTGGTGATCTGATACATCATCGAGAAGTTATTGCTCGCCTGGAAAGGCAGAACTCCGGTAAGCAGCTGGTACATCACCACGCCGAGCGAGTAGATGTCGGTCTGGTGGTCCAGGGGCTGCTCCTTGATCTGTTGCGGCGACATGTAGGCGGGCGAGCCGATGCCCGTGACCTGCGTTTGGTCGGTCGAGGTCATCAGCGCAGCGCCGAAGTCGGAGATCTTGATGTCGGTTTCGCCCGAAAGCAGAATGTTGGCCGGCTTGATGTCGCGGTGGGTGACGCCGAGCTGGTTCGCGAAGTCCAGGGCCCGGTTGCACTTGAAGATGATCTCCACGATCTTGTCGATCGGCATCAGGGTCGTCGGGTCGCAGAACCGTTCCAGCGTTCCGCCCGGCACGTACTCCATGACGATGTAGTTCATCCTGTCGTCGACCACCGCATCGTAGATCTGCACGATGTGCGGGTGGAGCAGCTTGCCCGCGAGCGAGGCCTCGGTGATGAAAAGCCTCTTGGTGAGGTTGCCGCCTTCGATGTCGTGCAGCCGCTCCTCGAACACTACCTTTACGGCCACGTCGCGATTGTTGAACGGGTCGTGGCAAAGAAAGACCTCGCTTGTGGCGCCGTCGCCGAGCTTCCTGATGACCTCGTATTTTCCGATCTGTTTCATGCAGGGTGGTGGGGCTGCCGTTGCTGCGCGCCCGATGATGGGAGTGTGAGCTAGCTGCGCAGGCTCGGCCTAGCGTCCACGAAGCATCTTGCGTGCGCGCCGGATGGCGGCGCGGACCTGTGCCGGCGCGGTGCCGCCGATATGGTTGCGCGCCGCGACCGAGCCCTCGAGGGTCAGCGCGCGGTGGACGTCGCGGCCGATGCGGCCGGAAAACTGGCGCAGTTCCGCACTCGTCAGCTGCGACAGGTCGCGTCCGTGGCTTTCCGCGAACCGCACGGCCCGTGCGACGGCTTCGTGCGCGTCCCGGAAGGGCAGGCCCTTCTTCACCAGGTAGTCGGCCAGGTCCGTCGCCGTGGCGTGGCCCTCGCTGGCGGCGCGGCGCATCGCGTCGGGGTGCGGCGTAATTCCCGGCACCAGTTCGGCGAAGATGGCCAGCGTGTCCTTGAGCGTGTCCACGGTGTCGAACAGCGGCTCCTTGTCCTCCTGGTTGTCCTTGTTGTAGGCCAGCGGCTGTGATTTCATCAGCATCAGCAGTCCCATGAGATGCCCCACCACGCGTCCGCACTTCCCCCGGGCGAGTTCGGGCACGTCGGGATTCTTCTTCTGCGGCATGATCGAAGATCCGGTGCAGAAACGGTCGGGCAGGCTGACGAGGCCCAGGCGCGGATTCATCCAGAGGATCAGTTCCTCGCACAGCCGCGACAGATGCACCATGAACAGGGCGCCAAAGGCGCAGAACTCGATCGCGAAATCACGATCCGACACGGCGTCCAGCGAATTGCGCGCGACCGACTCGAAGCCAAGCTCGCGCGCCACCCGTTCGCGATCGATCGGAAACGTCGTGCCCGCGAGTGCGGCGGCGCCCAGCGGCAGCACGTTCACCCGTCTGCGGCAGTCGGTCAGGCGCTGACGATCGCGCTCGAACATCTCGAAATAGGCGAGCAGGTGATGGCCGAAGGTGACCGGCTGCGCCACCTGCAGATGGGTGAAGCCCGGCATGACCGTCGCGGCGTGGCGCTCGGCCGCCTCCAGCAGTGCCTCCTGAAGGCGGGCAAGGAGGTCGGCAATCGCATCGATCTCGTCGCGCAGCCAGAGACGCATATCGGTGGCAACCTGATCGTTTCTCGAGCGCGCCGTGTGCAGCCGCTTGCCGGCGTCGCCGACCAGCGCGGTGAGCCGCCGCTCGATATTCATGTGCACGTCTTCGGCGTCCAGCGACCACGCGAAGCGGCCGCTCTCGATTTCGCGCACGATGATGGCGAAACCGCGTTCGATCGCCCGCAGATCGGACACCGAGAGTATGCCGGCTGCACGCAGCATGCGCGCATGCGCGATCGATCCGCGGATGTCGTGAGCAGCCAGCCGCTGGTCGAAGCAGACCGAAGCGGTGTAGCGTTTGACGCGCTCGGACACCGGTTCAGCAAAGCGGCCTGACCAGGCCGCGCCGCTCTCGCCGCGGCGCGGGCGGGCCGGCGTGTCCCCGCGACCCGCCTTGGCCATCCTGGCGTTGGCACGCCCAAGCGCGCCGCGGTGGCGGGATATCGGTTTGGCTGCCATGGTTGACGGTAAAATGTGGCGGTGATGTTATTCGCGGGTATTCCCCGCTCACCCGCATTGACAGAGCATAAAGCGTTGAGTATAAGGCAAAACGATCGCACCGACGCCCTGCCGGACTTCCGCAATCTGGGTGTCGTTGCGCGCATTCTGCTGGTCGTAAACGGCGCGGCGCTCGCTGCGGCGCTGGTGCGCGCTCAGGGGGTGTCCGAGATCGGCACGCAGTTTTTCGAGATCGTCTTCTGGGTCGAACCGGTGCTGTCTGTGATCCTCACCGTACTCTACGCAGCGAGCGCGCTGCTCGCACGGCTTCGCTTTGCGGCGGGCTTCCTCTGCACGCTCGCCATTGTGGCTGCGCTCACGTTGGCCATGTCCGCGGTTCAGTCGCTGCTGGGGCGTACCCCCGACTGGTCGGGGCTGCTGTACGGCGTGGCACTTGCAATCGCGCTTGCGGCGCTGCTGCTCGAGTACTTTCGCGTGCGCCGTCGGGCGTTTTCACCGGCGCTCGCCGAGGCGCGGCTGCAGGCCCTGCAGGCGCGCATCCGCCCGCATTTCCTGTTCAACAGTCTGAATGCGGTCCTGGCAATCATCCGGGGCGATCCGAGGCGCGCGGAGGGCGCGCTCGAGGACCTGGCCGACTTGTTTCGCAGCCTCCTGGCCGACAATCGGCAGCTGATCCCGATGCGCGAGGAAATATCGCTCTGCCGTCAGTATCTGAACCTGGAGCACCTGCGCCTCGGCGAGCGGCTGCAGGTGCAATGGACCATCGACCCCGGAGCGGAAGATGCGCTGGTGCCGCCTATGCTTCTGCAGCCGTTGGTTGAGAACGCCGTCTACCATGGCATTGAGCCGGGGCTTGCTGTCGGGGCAATCGAGATTCGTATCGGGCTGGCAGGAGACCGCCTGGTGGTTGCGCTCTCCAATCCCTATTACCCCGAGCACCAGCACCGCCAGGGGAACCGTATGGCGCTCGCAAACATCCGGGAGCGACTGCTGCTGCACTTTGACGTCGAAGCGAAACTGGACACTGGCGTTGATGGAGAGCGCTACCGGATCGGCATGGTCATGCCCTATAGGAGAGCACCTTGACGGCGCTCAGCAGGAGAGCACCTTGACGGCGCTCGGCAGGAGAGCACCTTGACGGCGCTCGGCAGGAGATCGCCTTGACCCCGCTCAGGGTGCTCATCGTCGACGACGAGCCGCCTGCGCGTGCGCGGCTGCGGGATTTGCTCGATGATTGCCAGGCGGAAGTGCCGAATGTCATCGTCGGCGAGGCGGGGAACGGCCCGGAGGGAATCAATCTCCTGTGCTCGAATCCCGCCGACGTGGCTCTGGTGGATATCCACATGCCGGGAATGTCAGGCATCGAGTTCGCGCGTCACATACAGGTGATCGAGGCCCCGCCGGCTGTAATCTTCGTCACCGCGCACGACCAGTACGCCGTCGAGGCGTTCGAAGTGAACGCGGTTGATTATCTGTTGAAGCCGGTGCGGGCGAGCCGCATCGCTGCGGCCCTGAAAAAGGCGGCGGCGGGTCCGCGGGTCACGCGCGAAGTGTTTGATCGTGTGGACCCGCAACCGCGGCGCTTCCTGAGTGTCAACGAGCGCGGCCGCCTCACGCTGGTGCCCCTGACCGACGTACTCTACCTCAAGGCTGAACTCAAGTACGTCACCGTCCGCACGCCCCAACGAGAGCACCTGATCGAGGAGTCACTGGCGCGCCTGGAGGAGGAATTTGGCAATCTGTTCATTCGCATTCACCGCAATTGCCTGGTCGCGCGGCGGCTGATCCGTGGTTTCGAGCACCTGGACGGTGACGAAGCCGAGGCAAGCTGGGCGGTATTGCTCGAGGGCTGCAACGAGAAGCTGCCGGTCAGCCGTCGGCAGTGGGCCCAGGTGAAGGCCCTCGCAAGATCCTGAGCGGACGCCCAAGCCGGCGTAGCCGAAACCAGACAGGTCGGCTTGCGTTGCCGTCCCTTATCTCCCGATTTTTCGCAGTTGCAACTTCGCAACTGCGAAAAATCGGGAGACCGATATAACCCCACTCTTTGGCAGATCGGTCGACACTTGAGTCATAAGTGGCCAATTCCTGCACAGGCGCGACACGGTTGGTGGCCTGCCCACCGGGACGGGACCGAGCGCGAGCCATGCTAGAATCACCGCCCCCAGGGCCGCAAATTTTCGCAAGAGACCCCTCCCTTTGACGCCGAGACGAATCGTTATCGCTTCCCGCAGAAGCCGGCTGGCGATGTGGCAGTCGGCGTTCATGCAGGGCGAGCTGTGCCGATTGTATCCATCATGCGAGGTTGAGATCCTGGCGATGAGCACGCGCGGCGACGAGATGCTCGACGTGTCGCTGGCCAAAGTTGGCGGCAAGGGATTGTTCGTGAAGGAACTCGAAGCGGCGCTCGCCGACGGCCGCGCCGACATCGCGGTGCACTCGGCCAAGGATGTCCCGATGGATCTGCCGGAGGGTTTTTGCCTGGCCGCGATCGGCTCGCGTGAAGATCCGCGCGACGCTTTTGTCTCCTTCCGTCATGCATCGCTGGACACGCTGCCTCGCGGCGCGCTGGTCGGAACCTCGAGCCTGCGCCGCGAGGCGCAGCTGCGCGAGCAGCATCCGGGGCTCGCTTTCGGGGCGCTGCGGGGCAACCTCGACACCCGCCTCTCGAAGCTGGATCGGGGAGACTACGATGCCATCGTGCTCGCGGTTGCTGGCCTGAAGCGCCTTGGACTGGGTAGCCGCGTACGCACGGTGCTGGAGCCCGAAGTCAGCCTGCCAGCGGCCGGCCAGGGAGCACTTGCCATCGAGTGCCGCGCCGAGCGTGCCGACCTCGTCGAATTGCTCGCCGCGCTCAATGATCCGGCGACTGCAGCGTGCGTGCGCGCCGAGCGTGCGGTGAGCCGCGCGCTCGGCGGCAGCTGCCAGCTTCCATTGGGCGCATACGCGCAGCTGGAAGGCGCGGAGATTCCGGAGATTCGATTGCGTGGCCTGGTCGCGGCCCCGGACGGCTCTCGCATCGTGCGCGCCGAGGCCCGCGGGCCCGTGCAGGAGCCGGAAAGAACCGGCGAGCAGCTCGCGCAGGCGCTGCTTGCGGGGGGTGCCGACACCATTCTTTCATCGATTCAATGAGCAGCGCACTTGCCGGCCGCGCGGTGCTTCTTACGCGCCCGGCAGGCATGTCCGGGCGGCTGGCTGCGCTGCTGCGTGCCGAAGGCGGCGAAGCCGTGCTGCTGCCCGCCATCGAGATCCTTCCTCCCGATGACACGGCGAAACTGGAGGCGGCGATCGACTGTCTGGAAGGATTCGACATCGCGATTTTCATCAGCCCGACGGCAGTTGCGACGGCGAACGCCGCGGTGCGGGCACGCCGGGATTGGCCGGTTCGGCTGAAGTGCGCCGCCGTCGGAAGCGGAACGGCCCGTGCGCTGCGCGCGATCGGCATAGGCGAAGTGCTGGCGCCGCAGGGACGCGGCGACAGCGACGCGCTTGCGGCCCTGCCGGAACTGGCCGCGATCAACGGCGCGCGCATCGTGATTTTTCGCGGCCACGGTGGGCGCGAGACGCTGCGCGAGACGCTGGTGGCGCGCGGAGCCCAGGTTGAATATGCCGAGTGCTACCGGCGCGCCATGCCGCGCGCCGACGTCGGGCCGCTGATAGAGCGCTGGGGTCAGGGCGGGATCGATGCCGTTTCCGTCACCAGCACCGAGGGACTGCAGAATCTGCTGGGGCTGCTTGGAGCGGCGGGAGTTGCTGGACCGGCGCTGCTGCGCGCCACGCCCGTATTCGTGCCGCATCCGCGCGTGGGCGAAGCCGCACGGAACCTGGGCGTCGAGCGCGTGATCGTCACCGCTGCGGGCGACCAGGCCCTGGCAGAAGCGCTTGCCGCTTTTTTTGCTAAAGTGTGAAACTCTCCCGAGCGGAATCCGTCGCCGCCACGCCATGGAAGAACAGAGAACGCTGACAACGCCCGAGCCCGGCCGCGTCCGGTCATGGTTGGGCCGGTTCGCTCATCCCCGTCTTATGGCCATTGCGCTTGTCGCCGTGATCGCGATGATCGGGTGGCAGTGGTACGACGCACGCCTGCAGATGTCCGGATTGCGCGAAGAGATGGCGCGGCGGCTGCGCGACAGCGATGCCGACAGTCGCGACGCGCGGGTTGGCGCGCGCCAGGCGCAGGAGGCGGTGCGCGAAGCCCAGACCAAGCTCTCCCAGCTTGAGGCGAAGCTCATCGAGTCGCAGAACCAGCAGGTGGCGCTGGAGGCCCTCTACCAGGAACTGTCGCGCAGCCGCGACGAATGGGTCCTGGCCGAGGTCGAGCAGATTCTCACCATCGCGGTGCAGCAACTGCAGCTTGCCGGCAGCGTACAGGCGGCCCTGGTCGCCCTGCAGACGGCCGATTCGCGTCTTGCGCGCTCTGATCGTTCGCAGTTTCTCCCGCTGCGCAAGGTGCTCGCGCGGGACATCGAGCGTCTGAAGGGAACGCCCGGCGTGGATATCGCGGGGCTCGCCTTGCGGCTTGACCAGGTGATTGCCCAGGTCGATGGCCTGCCGCTTGCATTCGAGGAGCGCGCAGCCAAGCCGACGGCGTCCGCGGCCGTGCGCATCGAAGAGGGGTTCTGGAAGCGTCTCGGATCCGATATATGGGGTGAGTTCAAGCAGCTCGTGCGGGTACGCAACATCGATCGACCGGAGCCGCCGCTGCTCTCGCCCCCGCAGATTTTTTTCATGCGCGAGAACCTCAAGTTGCGGCTGCTCAACGCCAGGCTCGCACTGCTCGCACGTGACCAGAACGTGTTCCGCGCGGATCTCAACCTGGCCTCGACGTGGATCCAGCGCTACTTCGACGTGCGCTCGCGCCCCGCCGCCGCCGCACTTGCAAATCTCAAGCAGCTCGGTGCGAGCGGAATCGGCATCGATTTGCCGAACATCGGCGAAAGTCTCACTGCTGTGCGGAACTACAAGCTGTCGCGCGAGAAGGCTGTGCGATGAAGGGACTGCTGTGGCTGCTTGCCGCGTTTGCGCTCGCGGCGGGTATATCGGTCGCCCTGCACGAGAACGAAGGCTATGTGCTGTTTGTCTACGCGCCCTGGCGCATCGATTTGTCGCTCAATCTGTTCCTGGTACTGCTCCTTGCCGCGTTCGCGGGCGCCTATTTCGTGGTTCGCGTCGTAGCCCACACGCTGCGACTGCCGGCCTATGTGCGCGCGTTCCGCATTCGCCAGGGCGAGCGCAGGGCTCGCGAAGCGCTTGATCAGTCGCTGCAGGCGCTTTACGAAGGGCGATTCGGCCGCGCTGCGAAGCTGGCGGCGCGGGCGCACGATCTCGGTCAATCGCGCGCGCTTGCGGCGCTCGTCGCTGCGAGCGCATCGCAGCGAATGCGCAACTTCACGCAGCGTGACACGTGGATCGCGAGGGCTCGGGCAGCCGAGCCGGATTGGCGACAGGCGACCCTCGCCGCCGAGGCCCAACTGCTGCTCGATGAGCGCCGCTACGACGATGCGCGCGCAGTGCTGCTCGAACTGCACGCGGGGGGCGCGCGCCACATCGCCACGCTGTCGGCGCTGCTGCGCGCGGAGCAAGGGTTGGGGAACTGGAGCGAGGTCATCCGGATCGCGCGGCTGCTGGAAAAGCGTGACGCCATGCCGCGCGAGGCGCTCGACGGCATCGTCACCAACGCCCGCGTGGCGATGTTGTCGCGCAAAGCGCTGGACTCGCGCTCACTCGCCGATTACTGGCGATCGATACCCGCGGCCGAGCAACGCCGGGCGAGGATCGCCGCCGCGGCTGCGCGCGCCTGGATGCAGCTCGGTGACGGACGCGCTGCACAGCTCGTGATCGAGAATGCGGTGGCTGCCGCGTGGAGTCCGGAACTCGTTCTGCTCTACGGCGATGCCCGGGATGACGAGGCGATTCCGCGCATCGAGCGCGCCGAAGCGTGGCTGAAGGAACATCCCCAGGATGCGGAACTGTTGCTCACCCTCGGGCGCCTGTGCGCGCGTCGCGAGCTATGGGGCAAAGCAAGGAGCTATCTCGAGGCGAGCCTGGCACGGCATCCGGTCCGCGACGCGCATATCGCGCTGGCCCGGCTTTGCGACCGTATCGGTCTTGCGGAGGAGGCCGATCGGCACTATCGCGCCGCGGCGCAGGTGTCGGATTAGGTGGATCGGGCTCTTGTGACTCAAGTACTGACAGCGTTGGCGAAGAATTTGGGTTTAGAGCGCGTTTCTAAATTAGCCTTAGGGGCCGTTGACGCGTGAGCAATTCTGTTAATTTGAAGAACCTCGTTTTCTGTACGGATGGCGTGTATCCGTACAGAAAACGAGGTTGGCGCGCGCAGCGCGCAGGTGTTCGCAAGACCTGCACGGACGGAAAATCCGTCCGTGCGGATCGTCGCTTGCGCACGGATGATGAGGCCATCCGCACGCAAGCGACGATCTTTGAAGAAACCGTTTTCCTCATTTTGAAATAGATTCTTAACCAGATCTGCCGAAATCGTGCAGTTGCGTAGTTGCAACTGCGCAAAATCCGGAGACCATGAATGCTAAAGCAAGCCCGGCTGTCCGATTCGGGCTACGCAGGCTCGGGCGGATTAGCCGACC
>Ga0209343_10006613_pt1 | contig 13841 bp, 16 predicted proteins | sample RifCSPlowO2_02_FD_184026 | JGI IMG/M metagenome (GOLD analysis project Ga0209343, IMG submission 184026) | Groundwater microbial communities from Rifle, Colorado - Rifle CSP2_plank lowO2_0.2 (SPAdes) (version 2) | ecosystem: Environmental > Aquatic > Deep subsurface > Groundwater | place... | reverse complement strand
GGTTTTAATCAGCTCGTTTTGGGTCACCATGTCCAGCGCCAGAGTCAGGCCGTGCTCGCCGCGAATCAAGCCCTTGGCCCCAGAATCCACCACCTCCGCATTTATTACGGTGGCCGGATCCGTAATCAATTGCGCGGCAGCCGTAGTCGGAGAAACTTGCGCGATGCGCGCGACCAAAACTCCGGGCGCCGTAACGACCGCCTGGCCAATCTGCAGGCCGGCATTGGCTCCTTTGTCCAAAATGATCGTTTGGCTAAAGCCCGTGGGATCCTGCGTTAAAACCTCGACCGGCAATAAATTGAGTTTGGCCTGCTGTTTGTAGTTCAGCGCTTTCCGCAATGAAATGTTTTCGTTTTGCGCCGACTTTAGCTGCGCGTTGTCAAACGCCAACTGGTCGACCTGCTGCGATAGGGCCGCGTTTTCGTGAACCAAATCCTTGATGATAAACAAAGTGCTAAAAACACTTTTGCCGATATTGGTAACCTGGCTGACCCGGTTGGCGATTAGACCAAAACCCCTCAAAAACCCATCCTTGATATAACCCAAGTAGCCCTGGGCGTCAAAAATCGCCAAAAGGGCGACAATTAAAAAAATTGCAAAAAACCGAGCAAAAGTTTTGGTGTAAATAAATCTCATAAAGTAATCAGTAAGCAGTAATTAGTAATCAGAAAATTCTGCTTACTGTTTTCTGATTACTGTTTACTATCTTGGAATCTGCTCAAACTCTGTTAGAACCAAAACGTCTTTCAAGGTGTTTAAATCCTCCAGCACAATGCCGGTGCCGCGCACGACGCAGGTCAACGGATCATCAGCGACCATCACTGGCATGGCAGTTTCCTGGGCAATCAATTTATCCAAGCCGCGCAGCAGGGCGCCGCCGCCGGCCAGAGTGATACCCTTTTCCATAATATCCGCCACCAGTTCAGGCGGCGTTTCTTCCACAACCGACTTAATGTTGTTGACTATGGTCTTAACGGATCGGGAAATGGCATGGCGGATTTGTTCATCCGTCACCGTGACCTCTTTCGGCAGACCGGAAACCAAATCACGACCGCGAATTTGAGCTTTGAGTTTGTTGTCTTTCATACTGATAGCCGAGCCGATTTTGATTTTCACATCCTCCGCCGTGCGTTCGCCCACGAGCAAATTAAATTCCTCGCGTGCGAACTGGATGATATTTTCATTCATTTCGTCGCCAGCAATCCGGATTGAGCGCGAAGTGACTATGCCGCCCAGGGAAATCACCGCGATTTCCGCCGTGCCGCCCCCGATATCCACAATAAACGAGCCGGCCGGGTCCTGCACCGGCATGCGCGCGCCAATGGCCGCGGCCATTGGTTCTTCGATCAAAAACGCCATCCGCGCCCCGGCATTTAAGGTTGCATCCTGGACAGCTCGTTTTTCGACTTCGGTCACGCCGGATGGGATGCCGATGACTACGCGCGGCCGGGATAAAAATCCGACCGAAGACTGGTTGACCTTGCTAATAAAATATTTAAGCATGGCCTCGGTTACCTCGAAATCCGAAATTACGCCGTCCACCAGCGGCCGGTGCGCCACAATGTGGGCCGGGGTGCGGCCGACCATACGCTTAGCCTCGTCGCCGATCGCCAAAATCTGCTTGGTTTTTTGGTTAATCGCAACAACCGATGGCTCATTAATAACAATACCCCTGCCTTTAACATAGACAAGAGTATTGGCCGTGCCCAAATCAATTCCTATGTCTTTGGAGAATTTATCGTAAACGTAATCAAGGATCGCCATGAAAAGTCAGGAATTAAAGGCTTGCTGCTATTTGTTTTTGAGAAACTTTGAGAGCTCTTTGGTTTTTATTAATTGCGCTGAATCACTATTGCGTGGCTTGACTTCCACGGCATCTTCTTTAAGTGTTTTATCGGAGACCAAAATTCGGACCACGATCCCGATCAGGTCAGCGTCCGCGAATTTCTGGCCGGCGGAATCGTCTCGTTGGTCATATAATACTGAATAATTTTCCCGCTGTAAAGCAATGTAAAGCTCGTCCGCAACCCGGGAATCCCGGGCAATGTTGATCAGATGAAAATCAAACGGCGAGACGGATCGAGGCCAGAGGATACCCTTGTCATCGTGGAATTTTTCCACCAAAACGCCCATTAGCCGCGAAATGCCCAGGCCGTAACAGCCCATAATTGGAAATTGCTTCTTGCCTTCCTTGTCCTTAAAACCCAAATCAAAATCTTGCCCGTACTTCTGGCTGAGATCAAAGACATTGCCCACTTCCGAGGCTTTGGCCGCATTCAATTGGCCTTTGCCGCACTTGGGGCAGGTATCCCCGGCTTGCTGTTTGGCAATTTCAACGTTAACGCAGAACTCGCAGGCATCGCAATACAGAATATTATCCTCACCCGCGTCGGTGAGCACCATGAACTCATAGGAAATTTTCTGGCTAAAGCTGCCGCCCGAGGCTTCGGTCACTTTCGCCACCAGGCCCACGCGCTCAAAAATTTTCAAATACGCCTGTTTAACGATGGTGTAAAATTTATCAAAGTCCGTCTGGGTCTCATGAAAACTATACATGTCTTTCATGAAAAACTCGCGGCCGCGAAGGAGTCCCGATTTGCTCCGCAGCTCGTCGCGATATTTCCAGCCCACCTGATACACGGCTTTGGGCAGATCTTTATAGCTGTCCAGGTAACCCAAAACGAGCGGTGTGACGACTTCTTCTTCGCTCTGGCCCAGCGCGTAATCTTTCTCCGTGCGCGATTTGATCTTAAACAGTACGTCAATTTTGTCCCAACCGCCGGTTTTTTTCCAGATTTCCGCCGGATGCAGGGCCGGCATCAGAATTTCCTGGCCACCGATCGCATCCATTTCCTCGCGCACAATCTGGGCAATTTTATTCAGGGTGCGCAAACCTAATGGCAAATACGAATACACCCCGGCCATCAGCTTGTTGACGTAGCCGGCGCGGATCAAAAGCTGTGCGTTGAGAGTTTCTTCGTCTTTCGGCGCTTGTCTGAGGGTCTTAGTGAACAGTTCTGATTGCTTCATAAGCTGAATTATACCAGACCATGCTTTCCTAAGCGAGTATAGTTGCAAAATTAGCCTGCGCAGCGCGATGGCGCCAGCACGCAGGCTGCAAAATCAGCAGATTTTGACAGCCGGTAATTTTGCAATCTGTCCGAACGACTTCTTGACAAAACCGCCAAAAAAGCGTATAATTATATATTATTTGGCTATTGCGGAAAGAACGTCTGACGTTCAAACGCATTATTCCCGCCGGCCGCAAAACCGGTGTTAGAGGAGGATCACATTGACTGAGATCATTTTTTGGCTCGGCATTCCGGCCGCGGTCATCGTTTGGCGCGTCAGGAAGGCCTGGCGGCGGCGAGCCAGGAAGCACCACAGGAAAGAGCGGTTTGACGAACGAGGCACTGTTGCTGTCGTCGATCCTGACTTCGAAGGGCTCGGCGATCATCTGTCCGCAAAGGTCGGCCAAGCGAGGCGAGCTTGGCCTCCTGATGAGCCGCCTGCGGTTCTGAATCGAGATGAGCTGATGGGAATCATCGGCGACGCGGTGTTTGCCTTCGCCAGGAGAAACGACGTCGAGCTTCCGTTGCCAACCAATCTCACCATTACTGTGACTAACGCAGTAATGAACAGGCTGGTGCAAAAGCCCGAAACTCTGACCTCCGGGCCCTTCCGTCTCAAGTTGGACTTGCCTCGCCGGGGCGGAGAACCAGCAGAGAGCTTGAGGCTCGCCCGCACGGACAACCAGCCGACCATGGCCCCGCTCGAACCCAATGAGGGTGTTCGCGGCGCCAAGCCAACCACCGACGCCATCGACCTTCTGGGCGGCGGTCGCTAGGCCACAACAGCGAGGAGAGGAACGCCTGCCTGCGGCGCACAGTAAACGCCGCAAGGCTAACCGACGCGCGGGGGTTGCAAGGATTTCGATCCAAGCACCCTCGCCGCGCTCTTACAAAAATAACGCCCTAGGGCGTTATTTAAATGCTTTAAAATTATAACTCCCCGCTAACGCTTTTTCTTACGTGCCCCTCTTACATTAAGAGGGGCGAACTGCTATCTGACACCAAGGGTTAAACAGCAGCCCCTGGAAATTCGACCCTGTCCGAGCGACAAAGACCCGGTTAGATATGTCATTGTCGCGAGTCCGTCGAATTTCCGACTTCTTTCCGCCGCTTTCTTCTAGAAGAAAGCGGCAAGAATAGATTAAAACATTCTTTGGAACAAATGCTTAAATCCTTCGCTGTATCGCCCGACGTCTTTGATCGTGACCGCGACCATTAGCAAAATCAGCAAAATAAACCCGATGGTGTTGGCCAGCTGTTCGGCCCGGACATTCATTTTTTTGCGGCGCAATTTTTCGATGATCAAAAACAAAATCCGGCCGCCGTCGAGCGCCGGAAACGGCACGGCGTTGATAATCGCCAAATTCACCGAGAGTACGGCCGCGAACTGCAAAATGTAAATGAAACCCAGAACGGTAACGTCGCGGGTTAAAACCGCAATCCCGACCGGGCCGGCCAGCGCCGCTCCGACAGACTGGCCCTGCAGCAGCTGCCAGATGATGCCGACAAATGCGATGAGGGTAAAAGCGATCATATTGTAGACAGCAATCGCGCCCCGGATCGGCGCTTGATACCATGGATAAGACAAAAATCCGACGCTGCCCAAGGCCACGCCCAGCGAACCCTCACCTTCCTTTGGGTTGGCCCGCGGGATAATTGTTTTTTCAAAAATTTCCGAGCCGCGCCGAATCGTATAAACGGCAAGCTGGCCCGCTGCTTGTTTGGTCAGGGCCTGGATTTGTTCCACCGAAGTGATTGCCTGCCCGTTAATCTGGAGAATTGAATCCCCGGCCTTAAGGCCGGCCAGCGCCGCCGGACTGGCGGCTTGAATCTCCAAAATTCCCACTGAAACGTTGCGCAAATGCGCGCCAGCGGGCAAGGGGTCGGTTTCGGACACGATGGTGGGCAAACCGGCGGCCATGCCGACAGAGAGCAAAACCCAGGCCAGAATCACATTCATGCTCACTCCGGCAATCAAGACCCCAAACCGCTGCCAGAAGCTTTTGTTGTTGAACGATCGGGGGTCGGCAGTTTCTGAGCCGTCTTCGCCTAAAATTTTTACAAATCCCCCCAACGGTATCAGGTTTACTGAATAGGTTGTTTCGCCGCGGGTAAAACCGAAAATCCGCGGCGGGAAGCCAAAGCCGAATTCATCCACCCGCATGCCGGCGCGCTTGGCCATAATAAAATGCCCAAGTTCGTGGACGAACACGAGTAAGCCGAGAATGACTATAAAAACCAATATTGTAAGCAGTATCATTATATCGTCAAAACCTCTTTCTCTTTTGCCTCGGCAATTTTTTTGATTTCGTCATTAAATTTATCCACCATTTTCTGCAAATCTTCCTTGCCGGAAATTTTACCGTCTTCACCTATCTTGCCGTCCTTTTCCATGGTCTGAATTTCTTTCCAAATATCTTCGCGGATGTTGCGCACGCTGATGCGCGCCTTTTCCGCCATTTGAGACACGACCCTCACCAGCTCCTTGCGGCGGTCCTCGGTCATCTGCGGAATCGTTAAGCGAATGTATAATCCGTCGTTAACCGGGTTGATTCCCAAATTTGAAGCTTGGATGGCTTTTTCAATATCCTTCAGCGAATTTTTATCGAACGGCTGAATCGCAATCATGCGCGGCTCCGGGACGCTGATCTGAGCCATGTGCATGAGCGGCGTTGCGGTCCCATAAAAATCGACAACGATATTTTCAACCAGGCCGGTAGAAGCTCTTCCTGTGCGCAGGGTTGCCAGCTCGTTTTTTAAATGATCCACGGCCTTTTGGAATTCCGGCTGTTTCTTGCTGATAATTTCAGGTGTCATAAATTTGAATTATGGATTGCTGAGTCCTAAATATAGCTCATTACTTGTTTGCGGGTCAATGACGATCCGCTTAACTTCGGCTCGGGTCGGCAGGATTTTGGTTTCCCAGGTCACGCCGCCGTTGGAACTCTGAAAAATGGTGCTACCTACGGCAACAAACAGGTTGTTGGAATTGTTGGGATTGACCGCGGCGCTGCTGACCCGCAAGGAGGCGTTCTTAAGCGGCAAAGACAGAAACGACCAAGTCTTGGCGTCGTTAACCGAGCGGAATAGCCCTTGATCGGTCGCCAAATACAAAACCTGCGGCTGCTTGCGATCCAGAGCCAGGTCATCAAACTGGCTGACCGACGCCTGAACGCTGGTGCTGCTGCTTAAACTTTGGGCGGTCAGTGCCGGCGTGGCCTGAGTCCAGGCAATGCCGCCGTCCGAACTGACAAACAAACCTTTGTGCAAAGTCAGGGCGTAAACCCGGCTCGACGACCCGAATTCAATTTCCAAAATCCGGTCCGCTAAATCTTTGGTCGCTTGCCAAGTATGCCCGCCGTCGAGCGAGCGGATAATTTCACCGCTTGATAACCCGGCCAGCACCAGCGAGGAATTGCCTTTGGAAACATCAATGGCCAGAACCGGGTTGCTTTTGGACGGCTCGGTGTAAATATCCACCCAAGAAGTGCCGCCATCCAGGCTTTTAATGATCTTGCCATTGGTGCCGGACAACCCGGAGGCATAGACCACTTGCGGTTGGTAAGCATCCACCACAATCCCGGCCGCGGAAATGCCGGACAAGATATACCGCCACTGTTTGGCGGCATCGGTTGTTTTGTAAATACCATTGCTGGCGGCCAGATAAATCGTGGCTGAAGTGGAGGAATCAAACGCTATTGCGTTGACGTTGACTCCCGTAATGTCACCCTTAGGAAGGCTGCTGGCGAGGCGATAGCTCTCCCCCGCGTCTTCGGATTTAAACACTCCGCGAGCGCCGCCGCCGGTGCCCAAAAGCAGATCCACGGTATCACAGGATGCCGCCATCAAGCTTAAGCCTAAAATTAAAAAAATAATTTTCCGCATATTAAATTTTGATCATTAAATTGGCGAGCAATAATTTACTGTTGACGTTTTGATTAAGGAGGCGCTGCGCCTCGGCCACGGCAGAGATTTTTTTTGTAAGCGCCAACGAAGGCTCGCGCCTGAGCTCGAGTTGAAGGTCAGCCAACCAACGCTGCAACAAAACCTGCAGATCCGGACTTTCCCAGTCCGCCAAATCTTGGACCAAAATCAGCTTGTCCGCCAGATCCGCGGCTGTGACTTTTTTGTAATACTCCGTGGCTTCGGCCAGTTTCGCGCAAGCAGCGGGCTCGAGAGCGGGCAGCTGCCGAATTTCTGATTCGTCCAAAGCTCCAAAGTTAATCTTTTGAACTCGCGAAATAATGGTCTTCGGCAGGCTACTTGAGTTGCTCGTGATCAAAATGATAACCGTCTGGCTCTTGGGTTCTTCTAAGGATTTCAAAAGTGCGTTGGCCGCTTCGGAATTCATCTCGTGGGCCGAGTCAATCACCGCCACCTTATAAACGCCCGAGTAAGGTTTAAGGGACAGCTTGTAAACCAATTCGCGGATCTGAGCGATTTTGATTTCCCCTTCCTGGGCTATTTCAATGTAGTCGGGATGGAAAAAATCATCTCGATGTTCGAGTCCGGGAAGCAGAGCCTGGGCTAGCCTGCGGGCCACGGCTTTTTTGCCAATGCCGGCCGGGCCGGCAAACAGGTAAGCGTGGGCCAGCTTCGATAGAGCGATGCTTTGGGCCAGAAATTCCAGTTGTTTTTTGTGTCCTATAATTTGCCAATCCATAAGCAAATTTTACCACGTTTCCAAAGCATTGACAAAACCACGAAAAAACCGTATAATAGTATGTTCAACTCAAGCGGAGGAACATACATGCGAATCGATCACCGCGACAAGGACGGCGACGGGAAATTCCAGTCAGTTCGTCTGATCGGCTCGGCGACGACGGCAAGGTCGTCTTCGGCGTCGGAATCGCCCTGCCCGGTGAATATCCTTTCGGGGTCCACAAGAACCCGGAAACGATCCGGGTTCTCACGGGCGTAATGGAGATCAACGGCGCTATCTACCGGCCCGGCAGCAAACCGTTCCGGATCGAAGCCGGAGAAAGCGCCACAATCAAGGTCGAGGTTCCCTCGGCCTACCTGCGGACCTAAATCAAAGGAGGTGACGCATGAAGCGCAAATCTGATTGAGGGTGTAGTTTGGCGAACACCTTCAATGAGTTAACCTAGGATGTCATTCCTTGAAGGTGCCGGTTCTCCCGACATCCTTCAAGCGAGCTGACATCATGTCCAAGAAGACCATCGCCAGGTTCAGCACGGTCAGGTGGGTGCGGATGCAGGACGAACTCGTGGACAGCGACGAGCAGGCCTACGAGATCTACCTCGCCGAGGGCCGGCTGCTGGTATCCACACCCGAAGCGGCGGCCCTCCCCCTGCTCACATTCCTCGAGCGCGAGCAGGCCGGCCGGCGCATCCGCTACCTCTACCGCCGGCTCGGCCATAAGCGCCTAACAGCGCTTAACGGGGCTATCCTCGACTTCTACCCGAAGGGGTCGGAGCGGGACGGGTTGCCGAGCATCGGCATCGAGGGCGGCGAGCTGAACGGACGGCAATTCTAGGGACAACGGGGATCGTGCCTGCAAGGCGCGACCCCCGTCTTTTTTTGGAACAAAAAACAGTAAGTCCTTTTTGACCGCTGCCGACGTATGGGGTGCGACAACAGTTCGGGCTTACTGATTTTTCTAAACGTTTAGTTAGGCTTAACCTTAATCAGTTTACGGAAGTGAAATTTTCCCGTCAAAACAATTTAAAACCTCTAACTACATTGGGGTTTCCGCCGTTGCTGTGACAAATTTGTGCGAAACTTGTGGGTAAGGTGTAAATTAAAAACCCATTCCTTTCGAAATGGGCTTTAATTCGATGTCATTAGGACATTGTTGCCATTGACCCTTTGTTCATTGAAGCATAGAGTGCCCAAACGCCAACCGCCAAATGCAGGATGGTGTCGGCCGGATTTTCCAGGTTCGCACCCAGGAAACTCTGATTGAAAATACTGTAAAGACCGACCAAAATGCCGACAACCCCCAAAACCATAACCAGGACTTTTTGGGAAGCCGCCGGGAAGGTGAATGCGGCCAACAGGCCGACCACGCCAAGAACTAAGTGGGCCCAGTTCTCGCCGTTATCAAACCACCAGTTGGAGCCGAAGATGCTTTTGTCAGCCGTCGGCCCGATTACGCCGACAAAGCCCAAAACCCCCAGCAGGACCAAAATAAGGCCGCCAATAACTAAAAATTGCTTTGAATTCATAAACTCACCCCCTCTCTAGCCACATTATAATATAAACTTAAGCAAACGGCTATTTGGAAGACGGTTTTTCGATTATGACCGTGCCGACCATTTCATCCGCCAAATGATCATGAAAATTATATTGCCCAGGCCGATTAAGGACGAATTCAAAACTTTCGCCCTGGTGGAGTCCCCGTCCCGCGTCGAAGCCCGGATAAGAACTGTGTGTGGGATGCGGCCCGACAGCCGGCCAGCGCAAAACAGAATCGTCGTTGCGGAAAACCAAATGATCGCAGACTGCCGCGGCCAGCGATGCGGGATCAAATTTGCCATCGTTCATAACTACGGTCAGGGTTTGAGAATTTACCACTCCCAAACAATCATAGGCTTTTGCCGGCGGCAACTTGATAATTCCGGCATGCACGAGCGGATAACCGCCGACCATCAGAAACATAACCAAAAACAAAACTTTTTTCCAGAATGCAAGCTGCCTGAATTCCTCCACAAATTGTTTGAAGATGTTTAGCATAAGCAAATTATATCATAACTATAAAAAACCACCTGACGGTGATTTTTTATTAGACCGGTGTGCTGTCAACTCCACTAATCTTGCCCTTACGGACTCCACTAGCCTAGGAACTGGTTCAAGAGGTTGCCCTTACTTGTTCTAAACCCGGGTTGTTTCTTCCCCGAGCGCACCAATTCGGATTCAACAGTGCCTGATCCCCGAACGACCTTTTTAGAGCCGTCCATCTGGCAAAAGTTGCCTCTCACCAGAACGATCGTAGAGACATTATAGAAATCCCCACTCAGCCGGTCAAGAAAAATAAAAACCCTGCCAAATGCAGGGATTTTTATATGAATGTTTATAACCTGTGAGCAACTTTGGGATAAACTGTGCTCAAATTTTATTTCCAGTAGTTTTACGCGCTCTGCGCCGAGCGTCACTTACTGGCAAGAATGCTTTTTTTGTAACTTTCAAGGTTATCGAGAGCCACGCCGGTGCCTTTCACCACACACAGAATCGCGTCTTCGGCCACATAAGCCGGCACTCCGGTTGATTGGCCAATCAGCTTGTCCAGGTTCTTAAGTAAGGCGGTGCCGCCGGTCATAACCATACCCTTATCAATAATGTCCGCGGCCAATTCGGGGGGCGTTTCCTGCAAAACTGATCGGATAGCCTTAATAATCTCCCGCAACTCATCTTGAATCGCCTCCACCACTTCATTGGTTGAAATCTGAATCGTTTTCGGCAGGCCCTGGACCATATCCCGACCGCGGATTTCAATGGTGGTTTGTTTTTCGACCGGCAAAGCGGAACCAATTTTGATCTTGATTTCCTCCGCGGTCCTATCGCCCACCGCCAGGCCGTGGCGCTTCTTGATATAAGCCGCAATGGCCGCGTCCAGTTTATTGCCCGCCACCCGAACCGAAGTTTGGGTTACGATTCCGCCTAAAGATAAAATTGCCACGTCAGTGGTGCCGCCGCCGATATCGATAATCATGTTGCCGGAGGCAGCAGCGATATCAATCCCCGCTCCGATGGCGGCCGCCACGGTTTCCTTGATGACATAGGCGGCCTTGGCCCCGGCGGCGGTGGCCGCGTCAATCACAGCGCGGCGTTCGGTCGAGGTAATTCCGCCCGGCACGGAAATCATAACTTCCGGCCGAAAAAACCGGATGTTGCCCGCGGCCTTGTTTATAAAATAACGAAGCATTGCTTCGGTTACACGGTAATCGGCAATCACGCCATCTTTCATCGGCCGATGCGCGACAATCGTATCCGGCGTGCGGCCCAGCATTTCTTTGGCTTCGCCCCCGACAGCCATAATTTTATTATCCACGGTCGAAATGGCCACTACCGTGGGTTCGTTGATTATGATGCCTTTTTTCGGGACAAAAACCAGAGTGTTGGCTGTGCCGAGATCAATGCCTATTTTTTGTAAAAACATAGGGTTAGTGGGTAGTGCGTAGTGATTAGTTTGTAGAGTAGAGTTATTACCCACTACAAACCACCAACTACTAACCAATTCTTTTAATATCCGCCCCCAAAGCTTGTAATCTTTCCTCTAATCTTTCATAACCGCGATCAATATGCTCGACGCCGGCGATTTCCGACTGGCCATCCGCCACCAGGGCCGCGATTACCATGGTCATCCCCATGCGAATATCCAAGCTTTCTATTTTAGCACCCTTCAGGGCCACCGGGCCAATGATTTTTACGCGATGGGGATCCAAAATGTCCGCTTTGGCCCCCATTTTCTTGAGTTGATCGACATACCCCAGCCGGTTTTCATACAGCCATTCATAAATTAACGATTCGCCCGCGGCCTGGGTGGCCAGCACGGCCAGGGTCGGCATATCGTCCGAAGCCAGCTTGGGATAAAGGCCGCATTGAATTTTGGTTGCCTTGTAAGCCTCAGCTGGCGGCAAGACATGGACAAAATCATTGCCGATTTCAAACTTAACTTTCATTTGGGAAAGCTTCAGTAAAAAATCGTCAAGAAAATCCGGATTGAGGCCGCTAACAGTAATATCACTTTTGGTCGCGCTAGCCAGCGTGATCAAACTTGCCGCCTCATTCGAATCCGGAATTATCCGAACCTGCGCGCCATGGAGCTTGGCCACCCCCTCGATAATAACCGTCGGCGTGCCGATGCCGAAAATTTTTGCGCCCATGAGGTTCAAAAACTCACAGAGTTGCTGGACATGCGGCTCCATGGCCGCCAGTTTGATCGTAGTCAGTCCTTCGGCCCGGCATGCGGCCAAAACGATATTTTCTGTCGCGGTCACAGAGGATTCTTCCAAAACAATTTTGGTGCCAATAAGCGCCGTGGCTTCAATTTTGATGCCATCGGCAACCATAACACGGGCGCCAAGCTTTTGAAATGCAGATAAATGCGAATCGATCGGCCGTTTACCGATCAAGTCACCGCCCGGAAAAACCATACTGGCGGATTTTTCACGGCCCAGAAGCGCGCCAAGGAGGACAATCGAACCGCGAAGCTTGGCTGCCAAAACCGAATCCAGGCCGGTTTTTTTTAAATTTACGGCTTTGATCCAAACTTCGTCGCCGCTTACCGTTACTTCAGCGCCCAAATCTCGGATCAAATCAACAATTACTTCCCTGTCCTTGATCGCCGGCACGTTGGTGAACCGGCATTCTTCCTTAGTCAAAAGCGCGGCCGCAAACAGCGGAAACATCGCGTTTTTGGAGCCAGCCACCCGAATTTCCCCGGATAATTTTTTACCGCCTTGGATAATAAATTTAGACATAAATTTAAAATTTATGATTTATCATTTGGAATTTCAAAATATTTCGCCAGTTCTTGCTCGCTAAACCCGACCCATTCCGGCTCGGAAACCAATCGCATCCCCGTTTTGGCAAAGACTTCCTGCCTGACGAGCTTAAACAAACCGGCCACGTCCCGGGCTTTGGCGCTCCCCGTGTTTACTATAACCAAAGCCTGATTTTTCCACAACCGGGCGGCCCCGATGCTTTGGCCCTTGAGGCCGCAAATATCAACCAAAAAAGCCGCCGGAATTTTGATCCGTTTTTCTTCGGCAAACCGAAGCTTGAGTTCCTGCAACCTGGATACAATTTCCGGCGAAAAATTCCGGCCCAGCGTCTGTTCCAATCTCAAATAGTTTTGCGGGGTTAAAATTAAATTCTTAAAACACGATCCGGCGCAGCCGAACTCATTAAGATCCGGAAATTTTTTGCTCCGAATAGCGATCACCGCCTGGCGGATTTCGGGCAACCCCGGCGATGGATTGTTGGCGCCAGCGAAATAATTACTCAGGTCGATATAGCTTAAATTCGGCTTGGGTTGGCGCGCCAAGGTAAAAGTTACGCTGAGAATCGCATATTTATTTTTCCAAATCGTATTAAAATTGCTCTGCCGGTATTCAAATCCACACTGGTCATTGTTGAAAATTTGGATTTCCAACTCTTCGAGGTCCAAAACCTCAACCGAGCTGACTACCCGCGATGCTTCTTGTCCGTAAGCGCCAACGTTTTGAATCGGGATTGCCCCGCTTCGGCCGGGAATACCGGAAAGATTTTCGATGCCCCAAAGTTCCTTGAGTGCGCAAAGGGCGGCAATATCGTCCCAAACTTCCCCGCTACCAACCCGGATCTCCACCCGGTTGTCGTCGTCATGTAAAATTTCAATGCCTTTGATTGCGATGTTGATGACCATTCCGCGAAAGCCGGCATCGGCGAAGAGCAAATTGCTGCCGCCGGCCAAAATAAATACCGCCAAATCTTTGCCGCGGGCAAATTTTAGCGCCTCTTTCAGCTCTTCCAGTGTTTGCACCACGCAATAAAAATCGGCCGGGCCGCCGATACGGAAGGTGGTTACCTGGTCTAAATTAAACTTTTCTTTGATCTCCATAAGCCTGCTTATTTTAGCAGAAATAAGGGCGCTTGAAAATGCCATAATTAAAAGGTAAACTATAAATAATGAACCTCAAAGCTAGATTTTCTCTGATCGGCGCCGGCATTATAATTTTTCTGATTATTACCCCGCTGCTGGTATTATACGCCCGTGGTTTTAAATATGATTTTAGCACAGGCCAAGTGGTCAAAACTGGCACTTTG
>Ga0209343_10006611_pt1 | contig 13846 bp, 15 predicted proteins | sample RifCSPlowO2_02_FD_184026 | JGI IMG/M metagenome (GOLD analysis project Ga0209343, IMG submission 184026) | Groundwater microbial communities from Rifle, Colorado - Rifle CSP2_plank lowO2_0.2 (SPAdes) (version 2) | ecosystem: Environmental > Aquatic > Deep subsurface > Groundwater | place... | reverse complement strand
TTATAATGCGCCTGCCGCCGGGTGTAGCCATCCTTGTAAGGAAACCGTGTGTCCTTTTTCTCCTGACATTGCTTGGTTGATAAGTCCTCTTTGGCATAATTGTCCCTCTTTATAAAAAAATTTGAAGCAATCAGTAAATCATATTCCTTTTTGCTTTGTCAAGACCTCTGTTCAAACCGCTGTTCAAATATGTTCAAATAATCATAATATAGCTTATGTATAACAATACCATTACCGCACCTTCTGCGCGGCTTATCACATTACCTGTTTTCATAAATATGAAAAGCAGGAGGCTGAAAAATACCATTACAGGCATATGCAGTCTCCACGCCTCCGGGTGCACTGATACAGGCCGTATTATCCCGGTGACCCCGAGTATGAATAATATATTGAATATGTTGCTGCCTACAATATTCCCTATGCTTATATCAGCCTCTCTTTTAAATGCAGCAACTGCAGATGTCGCAAGTTCAGGCAGCGATGTCCCAACCGCGACTATTGTCATCCCTATAATCAATTCGCTTATGCCCATCGCCCTTGCAATGGAAACAGCAGAAATGAGCAATATCTCGGCGCCGGCAATAAGCACCGCAAGCCCTGCGATGATAAGGACAATATCCTTTTTAATACTATCTCTCCCCCGTAAAAACTCCCTATATTCCCCAGCCACAGCAGGGGTTTCCTTTTTTGCAGCCCTGATGGCATAGCCAATATAACCGATGAATATGACAGCAAACAATATACTGTCCCTGCGAGAAACTGTTCCTTTTATTGAAACGATAAAAAGGAGAAATGCCGCTAATATCATAAAAGGGACTTCAAACTTCAAAAGCTTCATATGCACTGAAAGCGGAAAGATTATAGCAGACAGGCCGATAATAAGTCCGATATTTACTATATTGCTGCCCACTATATTGCCAAGTGCAATATCCGGCAGTTCCCTCATGGCGCCAATAAAGCTCACAACAAACTCAGGCAGTGATGTGCCAAAGGCAACAACAGTAAGGCCTACGATAACAGGCTGGACATTTAATGTGATTGCAAGACGGGAGGCCCCTTTTACAAGCCAATATGCGCCAAAATATAGTATCACAAGGCCTGCCAAAAAAAACAAGATGTCAATCACTGTTATTCATTCCTTCTGCGCAATTTTTATGCATGGGATTCTACCATAGCCATAAACTACTTGCCACCAAATCACACGGGTAATTACCATACCTCCTCAATACCATTATGCTGTTATTTATTCAGCTTGCCTCAATTGCATCATCAGTTGCGGCCCTGGTTTGACAGGTCTTACTAATACAAACGCATGAAATAATGTTACATCTTACAAACGCAAGAAATGGTTTTAGACAAGGCGGACGACGAGGAAAACCGCAGGCATACTTTGTGTAGTATGTTGAGGCTTGTCCCGAGCGTAAGCGAGGGAACTCGACGAGGAGTCCAACGCAGTATAAAAACATTTATTGCGTTTGTATTAACAAAAGCTATAATCTTGCAAAATGGCCACAGAATCCATATACAGGGATAAAACAGTTGTTGAGGGACTGGTTAAAAGGATAAGGGAGAGCCCTATAAAGCGCCCTGTCAGGATAATGCATGTATGCGGCACGCATGAGAATGTAATAAGCCGTTTTGGTTTGAGGGATTTGCTGCCGGATAAAGTAGATGTCATTGCAGGGCCGGGCTGTCCCGTGTGTGTATGCCCGGGGCATGATATAGAATTTGCAGTCAAGCTTGCTTTGGAGGAAAAGACCGTAATAGCCACCTTCGGTGATATGGTAAGGGTTCCATCCTCAGCAGGTTCTCTTGCTGATGCCAGAACCCAAGGCGCTGATATACGGGTTGTATACGGGCCTTTTGATGCCATAAAGATTGCAAAAGAAAATACTGATAAAGAGGTTGTGCTTTTTGCTGTCGGTTTTGAGACCACTGCCTGCGGCGTGGCTTCACTTATTCAACAATCCGATTTTCCCAAAAACCTCAGTATTCTTGTTTCTCATCGCCTGATTCCGCCTTCCATGGAGTTTTTATTAGGGGTTGGCGATATTTGCATAGATGGTTTTCTCATACCCGGCCATGTTGCCACAGTAATGGGCTTGGAGCAGTATCAACTTTTTCCAGAGGCATACAGGATGCCTACTGTTGCAGCAGGCTTTGAGCCCGTGGATGTTCTTATGGGAATACTGGCTGTTGTGAAGCAGATAAATGAAGGAGTTTATAAATGTGAAAATGTGTATCAAAGGGCTGTGCATGAGAAGGGAAACATAAAGGCACAAATGGCGATAAAAGAGGCCTTTGATGTTGTGCCTGCATACTGGAGGGGCATTGGAAAGATACCAAGGTCAGGGCTGAAATTAAAAGAAAGATACAAGATGCAGGATGCAAGATGCAGGTTTAATAACCCCCCATTCCCCCTTTTGCAAAAGGGGGGTGAAGGGGGGTTGGATATAAACCCAGGCTGCTCCTGCCATCTCATAATGATTGGTAAGATAAAACCAACAGACTGTCCCCTCTTTGGCAATACCTGTGTCCCTGAAGCTCCCTACGGCCCGTGCATGGTTTCTATGGATGGGACATGCAGGGTGTGGTATAAATACGCAAGTCAGGAGTCAGATGTCAGAAGTTAGAAAAAAGACGAAACAGAAATATAAAGGTTCGAAAGATAGCTTCCGTCATAACTAAAGGTGATACCTGATGAACCAAAAATCCAAAAGATTTCCTGACAGGCTTAAAAAGCTGCATAGACTTCTCTCTATTCTGCGTATGTTTGACAACCGCAAACAATGCACACCTGAAACCCTTGCCGCCAAATTTAATACCACCAAACGCAATATCTTCAGAGATATAAATGACTTGAGTTCAGCAGGCTTTGCTATTACCTTTGACAAAGAACAAAATACATACGCCTTTGCAGACCCGGACTTCACCCTCCGCGACCTTGACCTCTCTGACAATGAGCTGATGGCGCTGCTCCTTGGCAAACAAATATCTCACAGCATTGGCAGGCCGTTTGAAAATGCCTTTACATCGCTTTTAAAAAAGGCACGCAAGGATACAGGCGACAAGACCAAAAGCAGGGTAAAAAGGCTGGGAGAGAGGCAGATGTTCTGGGTTGACATAGACCCGATGGAAGGATTTGAAAATATTGAAAAACAGTATAATGCCATTATTGAGGCAATGGATGCAAAAAGAGAAATGGAGATAGTTTATCAGGGGATGTACGGGCAGCAAGAGACAAAAAAGAGACACATAGCGCCGTATGGCTTATTTTTCCACAGCGGCATGTGGTATGCGCTTGCGCACTGCAATCTGCGCAGCGATATACGGGAGTTTGCGCTGGACCGCATAAAAGAATTCAGAATAACCAACAGGCCGTATACCATACCACAGGATTTTAGCATGGATGCCTATTTTAAGGGAGGCTGGCATATCATGCGGTATGGCAAGCCTGTTGAGGTGGTTTTAAGATTCTCAAAAGATGTGGCCCGGTGGATAAAAAGGCGCAAATGGCATCCAACGCAGATAATAAAGGAACGAAAGGACGGCTCAATCATCTTCAAGGCAAAGCTTGAGGGCACAGCAGAGATAAAGCGATGGGCATATCAGTGGGCGCCGAACTGCGAAATCCTCTCCCCGCCAGAACTCCGCAAAGAAGCAGCAGAGGAGATAAGGAAGTTGGGGAGGGTGTATAAAAAGTTTTGATGAAAAATAAGAAATGGAGGAGAATATGGCCAAAAAAAGAGATAAGAAAATGATTGAATTAGAGAATAAGGAATCAGAATCTGATTTTTCAGCATTAAGTGCAGGAGTTAATATAGGTGAACCATATCCAAAGAAAATCAGTGATATTTTCAGAGATTATAAAGATGGAAAAGTTATTCTTCAACCAGAATTCCAGAGAGATTTTGTATGGCCTTCTAAAAAACAAGCAGAATTAATAAGATCACTATGGCGTGGTATTCCATTACCTATGTTTTATTTCTCAGTTAATAATAACCAGTGGGAAGTAATTGATGGACAACAAAGACTAACCACTATTTTTGGATATATAGAACCGAGCTCTATTGATAAGAAAATTAGGAAAAGAATCGTTAAAAAAGTTAAAATTAACGATGGAAACGGCAACATTCAAAGTGAGCAAGTTATAGAAAAAATTCTTAATGATACAAAATCTAAAATCTATTGCGTTGAAATCCCTGATGTTGATTTAAACCCTAATGACAAATTTGAAATTTTCAGAGCCTTAAATCAAGGGGCAACTATTCTCAAAGCCCAGGAAATAAGAAACGCAATTTTCCAAAGAGAAATACCATGCTTAAATAATGTATTGAGGAAGAACGCTAAAAAATTAGGAAAGCTATTAAACATGAGAAATGAAAGAATGAATTTAGAGGAGTTTGTTTTACGATTTTTCGTTATAAACGAGAAAGGCTATGAGAAAAAGGTATCAGGCCAACTTAAAAATATGAATGATTTGAAGGGCATTTTTAATAGTGAGGAAAAGATAAAAAAGTTATCTAAAAAATTCGGAAAACTTATTAAGCTTATGAAAGACATCTGTGGGAGAGACTCATTCCAAACCTTATCTAAAGATAATAAGCGGAATTGGGAGTTATCAGATGACGATTGGAAATATCATCAATTTACTGGCAAAATAAATCAAGGATTATTTCATCTGCTATCTTATTACCTGCCTCAATATGACGATAACCAGATAAATAGGAAAAAACCAAAAAAGATTAGGAGCGGATTATTAAAACTGCTAAAAAATAAAAAATTTACAAATAAAATTACTGGTGGCAGCACTGACAAGACAAGCAATATTAAGATATCAAAAGAAGTTTTGGGAAAAAATTTTTTACTGCCATGCATGGGTGATCCGACTTTAAAGTCTAAAAGGAATATCTCAAAAGAATTTAAAAGAACCCTCTTGGGAAATATACCTTATTGCTATTTGTGTTACGGAAATCTCACGAAAGTGGAATTTGTAGAAGATTTTAAAGAAATACCAGCTGAACATATAAGGTCATATAAAAGTGGAGCAAAGGATAACTTTACAAATATATTGTTAGCACATAGAAGGTGCAACTCTGAAAAGGGTGGAAACAAAGTGGAAAAATATAGGAATTCAAATACGTCTATTGAAAAGAGAGAAAGGAATAAGAATAATATTAAAGAATATCTTTCCTCATTAAAGGAATGGAATAAAAGATATCCTTTAAATTACTATAAAAAACTGGTTCAGTTTGCAAGGGATGATAAAAAATTATGAGTATATACACCTACTCATTCAAGCAAATGGAATACACTGACATACCATTGTCACTATGAGGGTGTATTATGGAAAGATAAATTTTTTAAGATAAGGGAGGTGCGGCTATGAATTATAAAGAGGCTGTGGAAAAACAAATTTCAGGCGATACACATGAACAGAAGCAGCGCAGGATGCTATGGGAAGACATTGCTGCTGCTTATAATAAAGGAGGGGAAGATGAGGTCAAAACAGTCTTGACTGCACATGTTGAAAAAATAACAAAGGAATTTAAAAAAAATCTCAAACAACTTGATGAAACAATATTATAAGGGAGTGATATGTTTACAATAAAAAATTTAAAGATAAAAGGCTTCCGTGGTTATATGGATGAAAAAGAGTTTGCCTTTAATAAGCCCATTACAATTCTTTCAGGAGAAAACCATTGCGGGAAAAGCAGCACATTAAATGCAATTGAATGGTGTTTATTTGGCAATGAGTGCATAGGCAAAAATACCGGCATCAGGGAACGGATAGACTGGGAAATACCAAACAGAAATTTAGGTTCACGATCTGATGTTTTTGTTGAACTTGAATTGGAAGATGAAAACAAAAACATTTGCAAGATAAAGCGGAAATGGACAAGCTCAAGGAAGGATGAGTTAAGTATAAGCTCAGGGCATGAACAATTTCAGGGAAACGAGGCTGAAGGAAAAGTGGCTCGGCTTCTTAAATTATCATTTCAGGATTTTTTAACCACTGTTTATCAGCATCAGGAGGCAGTCCGAGCTGTCCTTACCCAGGAGCCACGCGATAGAAATGAAGCCATTGACCGATTATTAGGGCTTTCAGCCTATAGAAACATATTAACAGGCATTGAGGCTGCAAAAATATCCTCTAAACAAAATGAAATGGATAATACCTTTGATGAGTTTAGAAATAAGATAAACACTATTCTTGAAACCCGAAATAAGGATTTAAGCAATATGAAAATACAGGCAGGCCAAAAGGGGCTTAAAGAAGAGCAGCTTAATGAAAAAGGGGTATTGAATATTGCAAATATTGCTAAAAAGCAGTTGGAAAAGTTTGCATCAGAATCAGGGCTTGGCCTTGCTGAGTTAGGGGTTCCGAACCAGTGGAAGGACATGTTTTTATTTCAAAAAGGTGCAGAGGATGAGATAAGACGGCTCCGCTCAGAGATGCCTGATGTAAAGAAGCAGAAAGAGTTATTTGATTCCCGCAGCAAATTCACACAATTAAAAATAGAGTATGACAGCAAAAAGAATAATTTAAAAAGCGCTGAAAAGGAACTTGAAGATTTGTCAATGGAAAAGGGCAAAGAAGATGACTTGAACAACAGCAAGTCTCAGATTGAAAAACAAATATCTGAGAAAGAAAAAGAAATGAGTGAGGCTAATGCAAAAGCAGCAACTATAAGCAAGGCCTTAGAATATCTGCAGTTGGAGGGGGTTAATAAAAATACCTGCCCTGTATGCGGCAAAGAGACCGCTGATTTGTTAATGCATCTAAAAAAAGAGTGGGAAGATAAATATGAAAAGCAAGTGGGAAAAATTCAGGATGAAATAAATAAGCTGAAGAGTGATTTGAAGAATACAGAATCTTTGCTGAACAGATATAGAGAGCTTAAAGAGAAAAAAGAATATATTAATAAAGCCTTAAATGATGCCAATAAAAAAATCAGCGAACTGCTGGGCAGGGCGATAACTGAAAGAGATGATTCATCTGTGCTTATTATCGGTCAGGTGAATCAGATTGATGAAGAGCTCAAAAAGTTGGAGCAATCGGTAAAATCTAAACAAGAGATATTGGATAAAATAGGGGTGTTATTAGAGCAAATTCGTATTGTTATTGAGATATTAACTCATGAGGAAAAGAAGAAAATAGTTGAACAGATTAAACAATCGGATGAATACAAACAAATTGAAAAAATAAAAGATACGATGGCTTTATTGACTAATAATTTAGATAAGATTAAAGATGCAATAAATGCTGCATCTAATGAGGAGGCAAAAGGGAAGATTGTTTCTACTGGAAATACAATAGATAATTTCTTCTGTAAGATTACAAACAATCCAATGGTAAATAAAGTGAATATTAGTGTAAGCACTGATACGAGAGGCAGGAATAATTATGAATTTAAAGACCAGAATGATAAAGAGATAACCCCTATTCTCAGTCAGGGGGATTTGAATGCCCTTGCATTGTCCATCTTTCTTGGGATGGCATATTTAATGGGGGCAGACCAATCGTGTGGTTTTATTATGCTTGATGACCCATCACAGAGCCTTGGCTCTGGACACAAAGGAAAACTGGTTGAGGTGATAAATGAGGTTCTTAATAATCGCATGGTTATTCTATCTACTATGGATAAGGAATTACAGGATTTCATTATTTCAAGGATAACAAAAAATAAGACCCAATATATCTTTGACAACTGGACTCCAGCACACGGCCCGGAAATAAGAATCGGATAGGTATTTCAGTGAAAACAGAAACCTATGAGCAATTGAAAAAAATCTATGACAAATTTGGGGCGCAGGAATTTGGCAAGCTATGCCAACAGTTGCTTGCATTAACATTAGACTCTGCAAATTTTAATGTAAGGGAAGTAAGATTGGTGGAAGGGGTTGATATAGACGCTGTATCAAAACAGGGCAACAAAGAGAAATACGCTATTGAAGTTAAGACTACAGTAAATAAAACAATCAGCTTTGGCACTAAGGATAGAGACGGCCTCCTGAAGCGTAAGGAAGACAGTTATCAACCTGTGCTGGCTGTGCTTCGCCTTGACAGGTTTTCAGATTGGACGTTTGCCAATGCGGACAGTATAAAACCAGGCAGCGTAAATATAGATGGACTTAGGGTTTATAGACTGACCGAGATTGAAGAGCGCATATCACTCTTTTTTGATAAGACAGTTAGCGATTATTATGCAGGAATAATGAGAGACGGACAAGAATGTCTGAATGTTATTCTGCGGAAAAAGGGAGTGAAAGTGAGGCAATCATAAAAATGCCCACTTATTCCCCCAGTAGCTTAAATATCTACGAAGCCCACTCCATAACAGCCGTTGAAAAAAACTCATTGACTTAGGGCATTGAATGCAGCCTTTTGATTGTTATTTATAAAGGAGTAAACAAGGGGCAAAGCATTTAAAACAGTCTATTAGCTGAGGCCGCAGGTCTGCTTACAAATTACTCAAGATATTGAGTAATTTTACTCAGAATCAAAAATAACTTTTATCATCATAAATAATTGACAACTTTTTCTTAAAAGTATAGGATTTGAATATTCCGTTCAATAAAAAATGCAGAACAAGGTGCAACCCCCATGCCCCTCTACTCCCACAGCAGATTATCTACTTACGAAACCTGTCCACTCCAATACAAACTCAAATACATAGATAAAATTGAGGTGGAGGAAGAGGGAGGCATTGAGGCTTTTCTTGGGAGCCGGGTGCATGACACATTGGAAAGGCTTTATAAGGATTTGAGGTATTCAAAACTTCTCACGCTTGATGAGTTGGTTACTTTTTACAATGCTCAGTGGGATAAAAATTGGAATAACGCAGTTGTTATCAGGAAAAAAGAACTCTCTGCGCAGAATTATAAAGACACAGGCGTAAAGTGCATAAAGAATTATTACTCAAAATATGCGCCGTTTAATCAGGGTGTTACAATGGGAATAGAAGAGCTTATAAGTTTTTCGCTATCTGAAGACAGCGGATATAAAATAAGAGGATATATAGACCGTCTTGACAGAACAAAGGACAATATCTATGAGATTCACGACTATAAAACATCAGGAAGCCTTCCTTTGCAGAAAGATAGGGATAATGACAGGCAGTTAGCGCTTTATGAGATTGGAATCAGGGAAAAGTATCCTGATGTTAAAGAGGTAAAACTTATCTGGCATTATCTTGTTTTTGATACAGAGATTGCATCCCAAAGGACACCGGCTCAGCTTGAGGATTTAAGAAAAGGAACGATTGCGCTGATTGACAGGATAGAGGCAGATACGGAATTTAAGCATAAAGAATCAAATCTTTGCGACTGGTGCGACTATTGGGCATATTGCCCGGCAAAGAAACATCTGTCAAAGGTAGATGCCTTGCCTCCTGAGGAGTTTCTGTCAGATGACGGCGTAACGCTGGTTAATAAATACACAACCATCTGGCATAAGCTAAAAGAACTGGAGATGGAAGAGGAGAAGATAAAGAAAGCTATTGCGGCCTATGCAAGGAAGGAGGATGTCGGGAGCATCATAGGAAGCGACTACATTGTAAAGGTCAGGTTTGAGGAGAACCTTAAATTCCCCAAAACAAAAACCGATGATAGAGCAGAGCTTGAAAAATTAATCAAAGCTCTTGGATTGTGGGATAAAATGTCTCAGCTCAACACAAAGGCCCTGGCAAATGCTGTAAAATTCGGAAAATTAGACGAGGAATTGGCAGAGAAGATAAAACAGTTTGCTTCTGTTGAAGAAAGCATCAAGGTAAACCCACCGAAGATGTTGAGAGAAGAGGAATAAGCAAACTATTTCCTCTTATGAAAGGACAAGAGGGGTTGTAGTAAAATCTATTTGATAATACTTTATATAAATCGTATAATTTGTATAACTTCATTATACGGAGGAATTTATATGTCAAGACAGATTATTGTAAAAGTTAATAATGAAACAAAGGAGAAATTTTACAGGCTCGCCCGTGTGGAAGGCAAAACTGCAAGCGAAAAGATTCGGGAACTGCTTGAAAACTACATTAAAAAGAGCGATATAGGGGCTGTTGTAGACAGCCTCTGGGAAAGAATAGGGGCTAAAATTAAAAAAAAGGGTTTTACGGAAAAAGATGTTGAAAGGATAATAAAGGAAACCAGAGCTTCCAAGAGAGCCTCCAGGTGAAGGCAGTTGTAGATACCAATGTTTTTATCTCATCATTTCTCAATCCTAAAGGCACGCCAAGAAAAGTAATTTCCCTATGGAAGACAGGCGAAATCATCATCTGCCTTTCTGCTGAAATCCTTGAGGAATATATAGAGGTTCTTATCAGAATGGGGCTTAAGGATGAACCAGAGACTGGAGAACTTCTCGAATTATTCAGGAAAAGAATCAATATTGACTTTGTTGCTATTGACCGGGATATAAAATTGATTGCTGCCGATCCTGATGATGATAAGTTTATAGAATGTGCTATAAATGCCGGAGCAGAGGTTATCATCACAGGTGATAGACATCTCAAGGGCTTGAAGCAGTACAAAGGGATTGATATTTTATCCCCTGCCGAGTTTATTGGTTCTTGGCAGAGGTAAGAGGAATAAAAAATGAGGGGACGACTTATATGAAGAGAGAAGATAAATTAAAAGACGAGCTGAAAAAAATTATAGGTATTGCAAAAAGAAGATGGTCGGAGGATAAATTTAATGGATGGGCAAGAACAAAAGATAAGTTTATCGAATTATTTTTAGAAAAATATATAAAACAAGGCGGGAGAGGTTTTTTAAGCCTTCACGCAGGATGCCAGAATACCCTCTGCATACGCCAGTTCCTTATCTCCTACAGGTAACCGATTGTCAACATAAACCCCTGCGATTTTTATTAACCCGCCAATCTTCGTGGCAACATTCTCTTCTGCAGCCACTTTATTAAATGCCCTGTGAAGGAGATGTAACGCCTCCTCCTGTTTTCCCATTTTAATAAAGACTGCGGCGGAATCGGAAAATTCCTTCACACATATATATGTCGGTACCCTTGTATTTTCCTCCAGATATTCCATAAACCTTTTGAGGAGCGCGGCTGCATTATAAGGGTCCCCAAGAGATAAGAATAATCCTGCTGCCTTTGGAAATGTAAATGAGAATGTGAGCCATCTATCATCTATCCTTATATCGGCAAGTGCAGGATATGTGGCCTTTCTTGCAACATCCATCCTGCCTGCATTGACAGCATGGGTTGCAATCCAGTAATAGCACTCTTCGCTATTCCATGCATAAGGGTCTATGATAAAAGCGCCATCCCAATCGCCCAACTTTGCGTATGCTCTGGTTATATCAACGAATACTCCGCTGCGCCTGCCTTGTTCAAGCCTGCTTCGCAAAGCCTCAGCCTGCGATAAGATATTGAGGGCTATTTCAACCTCTCCTTTGTTGGCGCATAGTTCCGCAATATTTGCCATCGCTCTTATTTTAACCATGTCATGAGTTATTCGGTGTGCAACCTCCATGCTCTTATCATAAAACCCTAAATCAGCATAGGCATAGGCCAATGAGGGCGTCAAGAACCCATTTTTGTATCTTTCATCAAGACGCCACAGAGCCTTCTCCCTGTCCCCCAACCTGTCAATCATCATGGCATTGTCAACAATCTCTATATCAGCAGATTCATTGTTGGTTTCTCTGGATAAAATCTTAAATGATTCAGAGGCGGTTTCAATAGCCTTTACCTTCTCTCCAATGTCGTAGTATATTTTAACGGCGCTATTAAGGACAGAGGCATATTTAAGATGAGACTTTTCCTTCCGTGCCATTTCAATGGCCTCAGATAAGAAGCCAAGACCTTTTTGTCTGTTTCCACACCTGATATTCAAACTGGCAAGCGTTTGCATGTTCAGCGCCATACGATATTTATCCGGGTTTTGTTGTATCATGGTGTAGATGTGGTTAAAGAGACGCTCTATGCCTGTATCGCTGCCTTTTGGCTGCATATAGTGGGCCAGCGCTGTCAAAGGCCCCAAAAACGGCTCTACAATAAATATCCCTGCGCCAGCATAGACAGCGCTTTTTACAAACGTTCTCCTCGTAAACATAGCTCAGTCCTCCTTTGTTTTTATATCACGGAGTAAGCATACCAGCGGAGAGTGACAACGGTTGGTCAGTTCACTGCCCCCCATCTCACTGACCAACCGTTGTCACCCCGCTGTTGTATCATACCTCCATAAAAAACCTTAAAGGAGGTAATACTATGAAAACATCAATAGCTTTATTGGTTTTCCTGTTTGGAGCAAATATCCTTTTGGGATGCTCCAGCACCGTCACACAAGCCCATCGTGAGGAAAGCGCAAGGCCGGGGATAGAACAGCGGGCATTGAGCAGGGCAATGGATGAGGCATTTTCAAAGGTGGATTTCAGCGTTGTTGGCAATAAGCGGGTATATGTGGAAACTCAGGGGCTGTCAAAAATTGATATGCCGTTTGTTACATCGCTTATAAGCAGCAAAATAATTGAAAATGGGGGACTGCCTGTTGATAAAGAGGAAACTGCTGATATAAAAACTCTGACCATTGTAAAAGTAAGCGGGACAGATGAGGTTAAAAGAAGAATCCTCTCTGATAAAGTTACCGGGCAATTCAAAGGGACATTCACCTTTGTTGATATTAAACGGCAAAAGGTTATCAAAACATACAAGCTGGATGCAGAAGTAGATGAGGTAAGATAGGTTTATAATGGGCTTGTTCAATAAACGGGCGCTTTTTAAATTGGGTTCTTATGCCGAGTATTGAAGAACACTGCGCTGAATCTCTCCGCCTTTTTGGAAAGCCATATATGGACGTTCATCTCTATCTGGATGCCCTTGCAGGAAGCCCTGAGTGCGGTATGAGGCACAGAAGAAAAAGGCATCATTTGGCAGGTATTGAGAAGGTAAGAAAAATCTTCGGGGAAGAGGCGGTCAAAGCTGCACGGCAGCATATTATTTCAGACCTGAAGATGGAAGGCTGGACAGAAAAAGACCCTTTCCCAAAGGATGAAGAGGATTATGTGAAAATGGGGTTGTTTTGACGGGCGATGTTAAATACCACTGACCAACCGTTGTCACCCCCCCTTTGCTATAATTTTGCATTATGCGGCAGTTATCAGACCATATTCAGATTACCACGAGCAATTACAGGGGCAGGACTGTCTTTACGCGCGAATATTGGTATTACGAGGAAAAGTATAGCTGGGAGGCAACAGCCTTTATCGCCCACTGCTTAAGCCAATGGGAGGACCGGTTTGAACACCTGCTGGATTTTTGGGAAGAAGGGCATAATCCAATTGAGCTTGAGGTTGTGGACTATTGGGGGCCAAAATTTGTTGAAAGATTCGGCAAGGAATTTCCGCAATGCGATGCTGACTGGTATAGAAATGTATTCAGGGCAAAATTGAGAAGCCTTGTCCTGCCAAGGAACCTCATTGAGGAATATTTTGAAATATCAGAAATCTTGAAAGACGAACCTGAGCGCGAGGAATATGCGCGCCAGTATTTAGAGAGATTTAGCCCTTATCTCGGCACAGACATAAAACCCCTCCCTTCTGACTGGTTGAATATTGGTCGCGACAAAGGAGGCGAGTGTCTTAAGTTGTCCGACGACATCCTGCGGCTTGCCAAAAATATGGACATAAACAGGGTGGTTAAGATTGTCTCATGGATTTTAAGCGGATTTATAAAGAACTTTGAAATCTTTGAACCTGCCTAGGCTCAACAATTTAATGCAACACTTTGGTATCCTGAGAAGGGAACTAAAGGAGGGCATTAAATATAATGAGTCAAAGGAGCTACAAGAGATTATCATTAAAGGAAAGAGAAGAAATCAGCCGG
>Ga0209343_10006607_pt1 | contig 13848 bp, 10 predicted proteins | sample RifCSPlowO2_02_FD_184026 | JGI IMG/M metagenome (GOLD analysis project Ga0209343, IMG submission 184026) | Groundwater microbial communities from Rifle, Colorado - Rifle CSP2_plank lowO2_0.2 (SPAdes) (version 2) | ecosystem: Environmental > Aquatic > Deep subsurface > Groundwater | place... | reverse complement strand
GGCAGCAGGCCGGTGAGCACCTTCATGGTGGTGGTCTTGCCGCAGCCGTTGGAGCCGAGGAAGCCGAAGATCTCGCCGCGGCGGATGGCGAAGCTGACCTTGTCCACCGCGGTGAAATCGCCGAAGCGCAGGCTGAGGTCGCGGGCCTCGATGGCGATCTCGGTGGACTGCGAGGGCAGCGGCGGGATCAGCAGCGTCTGGTGCTCCGCCGCGCCGCCCTGGAAGTGGGTGAAGGCGGCCTCCAGGTGGCCGCCGGCCCCGGCCGCCGCCAACTCGGCGGTGCGCCCTGCGGCGATCAGCCGGCCGCGGTCGAGCATTAGGCAGCTGTCGAACTGCTCGGCCTCCTCCATATAGGCGGTGGCCACCATCAGGGTCAGCTGCGGCCGCCCGGCACGCACCTGCTCGACCAGTTCCCAGAAGCGCCGACGCGACAAGGGGTCGACCCCGGTGGTCGGCTCGTCCAGGATCAGCAGGTCCGGCTCGTGGATCAGCGCGCAGCACAGCCCGAGCTTCTGTTTCATGCCGCCGGACAGCTTGCCGGCCGGGCGTTTGGCGAAGGCCGTCAGGTCGGTGGCCGCCAGCAGGCTGGCCATGCGTTGCTCGCGCTCGGTGCGGCTCAGGCCGAACAGGGTGGCGAAGAAGTGGATGTTCTCGGCGATCGACAAGTCGGGGTAGAGGTTGTGCCCCAATCCCTGGGGCATGAAGGCGATGCGCGGGTACAAGCTGGCGCGGTGGCGGCGCTGCTCGATCGGCCCACCGAGCACCTCCAGGCGGCCACGCTGCAGCTTCTTCACTCCGGCGATCAGGCCGAGCAGGCTGGACTTGCCGGCACCGTCCGGGCCTATCAGGGCGCAGCGCGCACCGACCGCCAGTTCGAAGTCGATGCCGTCCAGCGCCAGCTGTTTGCCGTAGCCATGCTGCAGGCCTTCGGCGCGGATCGCCCAGTCGCTCATTGCAGCTCGGCCGGCCAGGCGACCTCGGCGCTGCGCACATAACCGACGCCGGGCATGCCCGGCTTGGCCTGGGGCACGGCGGCCGGTTCGCTCAGGCGCAGCTTGACCCGGAACACCAGCTTCTGCCGCTCGTCGCGGGTCTCCACCTCCTTGGGGGTGAACTGCGCCTTGGCCGCGACATAGGCGATCCTGGCCGGCAGCGGCCGTTCAGGCAGGGCATCGAGCAGCACCCGCGCTTCGTCGCCCTGGGTCAGGCGGCCGGCGACGGCGGCGGAGAGGTAGAGGTTCATGTACTGCTCGTCAGGATTGATCAGTAGCAGCACCCGCCCGCCGGCACCGAGCACTTCGCCGGGTTCGGCCAGGCGCAGCTGGACCAGGCCGTCGAGTGGTGCGCGCAGGTTGCTGTCGTCGATTTCGCTGCTTAGCTGGGCGACCAGCGCCTGGGCCGCGCCGATCGCCGCGCGGGCCGCCGAGACCTGGGCGTGGGCGGCCTCCAGGGCGGCACCGGCGGTGTCGAAGCGCGCCTGCTGCTGGTCGAGCTGCTGGCGGCTGGTGTGACCGCGTTGGAACAGCTCGCGAAAGCGCCTGAGGTCCTGCTCGGCCAGCAGCCGCTCGCTCGCGCGCAGGCGCACGGTGGCCTGGCTGGCTGCGAGGTTCTGCTCGGCGCGGCGCACCTCGGCCTCGGCCTGGGCGCGCTGGGCCTCCAGGGTGCGGGTGTCCAGGCGGGCGAGCAGCTGGCCCTGGGTCACCCGGTCGCCTTCCTGGACCCGCACCTCGGCCAGGCGCCCGGGGTACTTGCTGGCGATCTGCACCTCGGTGGCCTCCAGGCGGCCGTTACCCGTGGCCAGGCCTTCGGGCAGGCGTTCTTTGAGCGACAGCCAATAGCCGAACACCCCGGCGGCGAGCAGGCTCAGCAGTAGGGGTACGACGAACAGGCGGGAAGGGCGGAACTCGCTAGACATGAAGTGCATCCTGCAAAGTGACGTGACAGTGTGCCTGCACTGCCGGCGCAGATCTTGACCCGCATCAAACGGGACGCCTGCAGCCCAGGATAGTTTGCGAACCAGGCCGTGGCGGGGCGCGGGCGGTCATTTTTGCTACCCTGACGCTTTGCCGATAGGGGAGAGCGTGCTTGTGTCGAGGATTCTGATCAGCCTGCTGTTGGGTCTGCTGGGGGTGTCTGCCGCGGCGCAGGAGTCAAATGCGCCGGTCTTGCGGGTGGGCATCAACGAAGTGCCGCCCTTCGTCATCCAGGAGCCGGACGGCAGCTGGCGCGGCATCAGCATCGATCTGTGGCAGGCCGTCGCCGAGCAGGCGGGTTATCGCTACGAGCTACTGCCGATGCCGTTCGAACGCCTGCTGCCGAGCCTGGAGGATGGCCAGCTGGACGCGGTGGTCGGCGCGCTGACCATGACCGCCGAGCGCGAGGCGCGTTTCGATTTCAGTCATCCGTTCTACCGCACCGGCCTGGCCATCGGCGTGCCCTACGGCGGCGAGGCTAGCGGTTGGGCCGCGGTCAAGGGCCTGCTGTCCTGGCAATTCCTCAGCCTGATCCTCGGCCTGGCGGTGCTGATGTTACTGGTCGGCGGGCTGCTCTGGCTGTTCGAGCGGCGGCGCAACCAGCAGCATTTCGGCGGCTCCCCGGCGCAGGGCCTGGGCTCCAGCTTCTGGTGGGCGGCGGTGACCATGACCACCGTCGGTTATGGTGACAAGGCACCGGTGACCCTGGGCGGGCGCCTGATCGCCCTGGTGTGGATGTTCGCCGGATTGATCATGGTCTCGACTTTCACCGCGGCAGTCACCAGCGCGCTCACCGTTGGCAACCTGAAGGGCGGCATCGAGGACGTCGACGACCTGCGCCGCGCCCATGTGGCGAGCATCGACAAGACCGTCAGCGCCCGCTACCTGGACAGCCAGCGGATTCGTCGCAGCGACTACCCCAGCCTGCTCGAGGCCATGCGCGCGGTACAGCAGGGCGAGGCCGACGCGGTGGTCTACGACCTGCCGATCATGCAGTACCGCAACGGCGAGCTGGGCGGCGGCGGGCTGCGCCTGCTGCCCGGCATCTTCGAGGAGCAGTCCTACGCCTTCGCCCTGGCCGACGGCAGCCCCTACCGCGAACGGATCAGCCAGGAGGTGCTGCGAGTCACCGGTGGCGACGACTGGGACGAGGTACTGGAGCTCTACCTCGGGGTGCCCTGAGCCGCCAAGGCTCGGCTGTCAGGGCGATGATCGTGCTCAGGTGCTCAGGTGCTCAGGTGCTCAGGTGCGGACCGCTATTGCGCCCTATGACGGTGCTGTCAGCCTGACGCTCAGTGCGTCGATCTGCTCCTGGCGCTCGCCATCTTCCAGCCGTGCGCCGGGGTTGAGCGATGACCATTCGGGATGGGCACGAGCCTTGTGCAGGGCATCCGGCAGCTTGCCCTCGCGCCAATTGGCGTCCTGCGGGGCTGTCAGCTTGATGGCCTCGACCGCGGCATGGCCGCGGGTTTCCAGCGCCAACAGCAGCTGCTGCTGGCGCAGGGCGAGCAGGCGCAGCACGGCGTCGTCCACGCTCAGCTCGCGCTGACCCTTGAGTTTGCCTTTCAGGCGCGAGCCGTAGCCGCGCAGGGTCTGTGCGCTGCCGCCGAGCACGGCACCGATAAGCGCCGCCGCGCCGAGGGTGATGCCGCCGACCAGCAGGTCGACCCCCACGCCGGTAGCTGCGCCTGCCGCCATGCCGCCGCCGACCTTGACCCCGAGCTGCTTGAGGGTTTCCGGGTTGAACAGGTCGTCGCCCCAACGGCCGTCGAGCAAGGGCAGGTCGCTGGTCTGGGCATCCTCCGGGCGGAAGGCATACAGGCGCAGCAGGGCTTCCACGCAGCGTTGTTCGCGCTGACGAATGGCCTGGTGCAGGTCGCGGATCGCGCCCTGTTCCAGGGTGGCCTGGGCGGCGACGCTACGGCGGCAGGCGGCGCAGTCCAGCAGCAGTTCGGCGATCAGCCGCGCGCCGCTGCTCTTGCGCAACAGGCGTTGGGCCTGGTGGTCGTCGATCAGCCGTTGCAGTTGCGGGCGGGCCTTTTCCTGCAGCAGGGCCAGGCTCTCGTACAGGCGGCGCTCGCCATCGAGCGGCGGCGCGACGCTGTCGAAACACACCAGGGCATGCAGGCCCTGGCGGGCCAGGGCTTCGCGCCAGTCGTGCTCGCGGTGGTTGTTGCTGGCGACGAAGTTGAGCACCGGCAGCAGCGGTTTGCCGCACATGGCCAGCACGGCCAGTTCGTCGCGGTACTTGGCCAGCACCGGCTCGCGGGCGTCGATCACGTAGAGGCCGGCGTCCGAGACCAGCAGTTGGCGCAGCACCTTGGCTTCCTGTTCGAAGCGCTGGCGCGCCTCGCTGCCGTCGAGAAAGCGCGCCAGCCGCTGTGGGCCGTCCAGGCGTTCGCCGGGGCGGTCGAGGCGCTCCAGGTAGTCGAGCAGGGCGATGGCGTCTTCCAGGCCGGGGGTGTCGTACAGCTCCAGCAGTGCGGTGCCGTCCACCGACAGCCGCGCGCCCTCGACATGGCGGGTGGTGCTGGGGCGATGGGACACCTCGCCGAAGCCGACGTCGCGGGTCAGGGTGCGCAGCAGCGAGGTCTTGCCGGCATTGGTATGGCCGACCATGGCGAGTTTCAGCGCCTGGCTCATCCTAGGCTCCGTAGGGTGGATGACGCTTTACCCATCCACCAACAGCGATTTGTCTTGGGTTGCATCCGCGCCACCAGGTGATAGAGGTCAGTCATGCCCGGTCTCCAGCCAGCCAAGTGGCGCGCTGTCGCTGTAGCTCAGCTGCAATTGCGCCAGTGCCCGGTGCCAGTCGCCCAGGCGGGCGCTGTCCAGTGCTTCGCCCGGCGGCGGTGGCAGCAGCCAGATTTGGGTGGCGCTGGCCGTGCGCGCCAGTTCGCCGAGCAGCCCCAGGCTGCCGCGGTCCGGCGAGCGGCGTGGGTCGCAGGCAATCAGCAGGCGTGCCGGGGGGAAGCGACTGAGCTGATCGAGCAGCTGCTTGCGCTGCTCACGGCTGTCGATCACCCCGGCATCGCCTATGCCCTTGGGCAGGGCGGGCGGCCAGCTGCGCTGCGGGTCCAGTTCGATGGCCACCAGCAGCGCGCCCTGGCTGCCGTGGGTGTTGCTGCCGGCCTGGGGCTGATGCAGTTGCGCGGGCGCAGCATCGCACACTCCCAGGCGTTCGCTGCTCGGTTGCAGGCGCTCGCGCAGCAGGCTGTAGCCGGGCAGGTGGATATCCAGCGTGAGGGCGGCGCAGCCCCGTCGCCAGCGCCACAGGCAGAGCAGTAACAGCAGCAGACGCGGCAGTACGCCGTAGATCAGCACTGCGCCGACCAGCCACACGGCCCAGCGCTGGCGCACCAGTTCGCTGTTGTACAGGTCGCTGGTGCTGGCGTGGATCATCTCTACCGTTGGTGCGCTGAAGCCCAGGGCCCTGGGCAGCACGCTGAGGGCATTGGTGATGGCGACAAAGGTATCGGCACCGAGCAGGGTGCTTTCCCAGACAAAGCCATAGCGGCGGGTCGTCAGCAGGCCGAGCAGGGTCAGCAGGGCGGTGAACAGGGTCAGCAGCCAGAAACCATGCACCAGCACACCCAGGCCCCAGCGGCCGAGACGTTGGCGTTGCAGCACCAGCAGCAGGGCGGGGGCCAGCTGCGCGGCCTGGGCGTCGCGGGCGAGCTTCTCGCTCAGCCACATCCACAGATGTCCGAGGGCACCTGCGCCGTCGCGGCTCAGCAGCAGGCTCAGGCCCCAACCGAGTAGCAACAGCAGGTGCAGGCCGAGCAGGCTGCCCAGGGCCCAGAACACGTTGACCGGCCGCTGGCCATCGCCCAGAGCGGCCACGGCCAGGGCGCTACCGCCGATAATGGCCAGCAGCACTAGCAGCAGCCCGGCCAGGCGTGCGCCCTGTAGCCAGTGCTGCAGCGCCTTTACCTGGCCGTCGCGTTCGGCGAGCAGCCAGGCACGGGTCTGAATGCGCTCCCCAAGCGTGCCGCCCTGGGCCTGGGCGCGGCGGTTGGCCTCGCTGTCTTCCAGGGGGCCGGCATGTTCCTCGCGCAGGCGAATGGTCTCGCTTAGCCAGAGGCGGTGCAGACGGCTGGGTGGGGATTTATCGAGTGGACTCACACGGCGACTCATTGATCAGGGCAGGGCCTGAGCATAACCGCTGCCGCCGTGTAGGGCTAAGTCCGCTCTGCTTCAGGGCTTTGCGCGTAGACGCACGGCGATGTCCGGCTGGTCGATAAACAGGCCGTCGATGCCCGCGTCGAGAAAGCGCTGCAGTTCCGCTTCGAGGTTGCCGCGGGCCTGCGGGTCGTCGCCGTTGCGCAGTTCGGTTGGCAGAAAGTTGTTTTCCGCGCGGAAGGTATAAGGGTGCACCTTGAGGCCGGCGGCGTGGGCGTCGCGCACCAGATTCGTGGCGCTGGTCAGGTTGCCGTTGGCGTCGCGGGGGATGACCTGGCCTTTTTCCGGGCCGATGCCGGCGGCATAGCGGGCAATGGCGGTCAGGCCGGCGGGCGTGGCCATCTGCGCGTAACTCAGGTTACTGCCCAGCACTTGCTGGTCGTAGGGCTGGCCGTCGATCCACAGCAGCTGTACCAGGCGCAGTGGCGTCATGCGGCGCAGGGTCTTGAGGTTCTCGACCTCGAATGACTGGATATACACCGGTGCCTTGGCGCTGTTGTAGCCGTTTTTCTTCAGCAGCCGGACCAGCGGTTGTTCCAGGCCCAGACCGAGCTGCTGGAAGTGGGTCGGGTGCTTGGTTTCCGGATACAGGCCAACTACGCGTTGCTGGCTCAGTTGCAGGGTTTTCACCAGGTCGATGATTTCCTGCAGGGTCGGGATGGTGAAGCTGCCGTCCAGGCGGGCGTTGCCTGGGCGAATCTGCGGGATGCGCTCGATGGCGCGCAGGGTCTTCAGTTCGGCAAGGGTGAAGTCCTCGCTGAACCAGCCGTTGAGGCTGACCCCGTCGACGCTCTGGGTGCGCTGACGGTCGGCGAATTCGGGGCGCTGGGCGACGTCGGTGGTCAGGCCCAGTTCGTTGTCGTGGCGGGCGACCAGTTGGCCGTCCTTGCTGATCACCAGGTCCGGCTCGATGTAATCGGCACCTTGCAGGATCGCCAGGGCATAGGCAGCCAGGGTGTGTTCGGGGACATAACCGCTGGCCCCACGGTGAGCGATGATCAAGGGTTTGGCGTCGCCTCTGGGCTTGCCATTATGGGTTTGCGGCTGCTGCCTGGCCCAGTCGATGGCGGCCTGTACGCCGTCGGCTTGGGCCGGGGCAGCAATGGCCAGCAGTGGGGCCAGCAAGCTGGCGCAGAACAGGGTGCGGAGGGTGAGGAACATGGCGGCGTTTCCTTGCGCGGGGGGAAGTGCAAGCCTGCCTGGGCAACGGTGACGGTTCGACGACAGCCTGGCAAGAGTCGGATAAACGCGCTGCAATTTGTGCATGGGTTGGCAGTGCCAAAGGAGGGCTGCGACTGGCCTCGCCCCTCTGCTATGCTCGCCGTCATGAAAAATACTCTGCCTCTCTGCCTGATCGCTGCCCTTGCGGAAAACCGCGTGATCGGCCGCGATAATCAACTGCCCTGGCACCTGCCGGCGGATCTCAAGCACTTCAAGGCGCTGACCCTGGGCAAGCCTATCATCATGGGTCGCAAGACCTGGGATTCCCTCGGCCGCCCCTTGCCGGGCCGGCTCAACCTGGTGGTCAGCCGTCAGCCGGGTCTGCAACTTGAGGGGGCGGAGGTCTTTACCAGCCTGGACGCCGCCCTTGAACGTGCCGAGGCCTGGGCTCGCGAGGAAGACGCCGAAGAGCTGATGCTGATCGGCGGTGCTCAGCTCTACGAACTGGGCCTGGCCCAGGCCGAGCGGTTGTACCTGACCCGCGTCAGTATCAGCCCCCAGGGCGATGCCTGGTTTCCCGAGGTGAACGAGGCCGAGTGGCATCCGTCTTCCGCCATCGAACATGCGCCAGGGCTGGAAACCCCGGGTTATGTGTTTGAGGTGTGGAATCGCAAATAGTCCGTTCGGACTGATCTTTTCAGCGCGGTATTGACGTACGCCAAGGCGGTCGTGTGTATGGCCTGCCATCCTGGCGGCCACCCAGCGGGCCGTCGCTGCACGACGTTACAAATCACTCCAGGTGTTTTGTTGTTGGCCGCTACGCTGTTTACTGCCGTTCCTCGCCTACAGGTTGTCCCCCATGCATGACGCTGATGCCGATCACGCCGAGCCGGATCGTATTGCCGCGATCTTTATCCGCCATCCACTCTGGGAAGACGGCCTGGCGCTGTTGCTGGGTACCGCCATGGTGGCCCTGGGCATTACCCTCTACAGCCAGGCTGGGTTGCTCACTGGCGGTACCGTTGGTTTGGCCTTTCTGCTGAAATACCTGCTCGGCTGGCCGTTCGGCTTGGTGTTCTTTCTGATTAACCTGCCGTTCTATGCCCTGGCCATCTGGCGCATGGGCTGGCCTTTTACCCTGCGCACCTTTTGCGCGGTGGGGATGGTCTCTCTGCTGGCCGAGTTGACCCCGCACTGGATTGGCTTTACCCACCTGAACGTGGTCTATGCCGCGCTGTTCGGTGGTTTCGCCATGGGCCTGGGGTTGCTGATGCTGTTCCGTCACCGCGCCAGCCTCGGTGGGGTGAATATTCTCGCGCTGTACCTGCAGGAGCGCTTCGGCCTGCGCGCGGGCAAGGTGCAGATGGGCATCGATGTGCTGATCGTGCTGGGCGCGGTGATGGTGGTTCCGCCGGACAAGGTGGCACTGTCGATCCTCGGCGCGCTGGCGCTGAATATGGTGCTGGCGATCAATCACCGCGCCGGGCGTTATATGGGTGTCAGTTGAAGGTGTCGCGTTACATCGTGCCCGGTGCGCGCGGCGCACCCTACGAAAACGCAAAAGCCCGGCACTAGGCCGGGCTTTTGTTTACATGCAATGCCTTACGGCACCAGTTTTTCCAGCAGTGCCTTGTCACGCACAGCGCCCTTGTCGGCGCTGGTGGCGAGCAGGGCGTAGGCCTTGAGCGCAGTTGTGACCTTGCGTGGACGGTTTTCCACCGGCTTCCAGCCCTTCTTGTCCTGCTCGTGGCGGCGATGGGAGATTTCCTCATCGCTGACCAGCAGGTTGATGGTGCGCTCGTGGATATTGATCAGGATCTTGTCGCCTTCGCGCACCAGGCCGATGGCACCGCCTGCCGCAGCTTCTGGCGACGCGTGGCCAATGGACAGGCCCGAGGTGCCGCCGGAGAAGCGGCCGTCGGTGAGCAAGGCGCAGGCTTTGCCCAGACCCTTGGACTTCAGGTACGAGGTCGGATAGAGCATTTCCTGCATGCCCGGGCCGCCCTTCGGGCCTTCGTAGCGAATGATGACGATATCGCCTTCCTTCACTTCGTCGGCGAGGATGCCGCGCACGGCGCTGTCCTGGCTTTCGAAGATCTTTGCGTTGCCTTCGAAGACGTGGATCGACTCATCCACGCCGGCAGTCTTCACCACGCAGCCGTCGAGGGCGATATTGCCGTACAGCACGGCCAGGCCGCCTTCTTGCGAATACGCATGCTCGACGCTGCGGATACAGCCGTTTTCGCGGTCGTCATCCACTGTGTCCCAGCGGGTGCTCTGGCTGAACGCGGTCTGGGTCGGGATGCCGGCCGGGCCTGCGCGGAAGAAGGTGTGCACAGCCTCATCGGCGGTCTGGGTGATATCCCATTTGGCGATGGCCTCAGCCATTGACTTGCTGTGTACGGTCGGCAGGTCGGTGTGCAGCAGGCCGCCTCTAGCCAGAGAGCCTAGGATGGAGAAGATGCCGCCGGCGCGGTGGACGTCTTCCATGTGGTACTTCTGGATGTTCGGCGCGACCTTGCACAGCTGCGGTACCTTGCGCGAAAGACGGTCGATATCGCGCAGGTCGAAGTTGATCTCGGCTTCTTGCGCTGCGGCCAGCAGGTGCAGGATGGTGTTGGTCGAGCCGCCCATGGCGATGTCCAGGCTCATGGCGTTTTCGAACGCCTTGAAGTTGGCGATATTGCGCGGCAGTACCGAGTCGTCGTTCTCGCCGTAGTAGCGTTTGCACAGCTCGACGACGGTGCGCCCGGCCTGCAGGAACAACTGCTCGCGGTCGCTGTGGGTGGCCAGGGTCGAACCGTTGCCCGGCAGGGCCAGGCCAAGGGCTTCCATCAGGCAGTTCATCGAGTTGGCGGTGAACATGCCGGAGCAGCTGCCGCAGGTCGGGCAGGCGCTGCGCTCGTATTCGGCGACCTTCTCGTCGGATGCCGAGTCGTCGGCGGCGATCACCATGGCGTCGACCAGGTCCAGGCCGTGGCTGGCCAGCTTGGTTTTGCCGGCTTCCATCGGTCCGCCGGAAACGAAGATCACCGGGATGTTCAGGCGCAATGCGGCCATCAGCATGCCGGGGGTGATCTTGTCGCAGTTGCTGACGCAGACGATGGCGTCGGCGCAGTGGGCGTTGACCATGTATTCGACGGAGTCGGCGATGATCTCGCGGCTCGGCAGCGAATAGAGCATGCCGTCGTGGCCCATGGCGATGCCGTCGTCGACCGCGATGGTGTTGAATTCCTTGGCCACGCCGCCGGCCTTCTCGATTTCGCGGGCGACCAGCTGGCCCATGTCCTTCAGGTGCACGTGGCCGGGCACGAACTGGGTGAAGGAGTTGGCGATGGCGATGATCGGCTTCTTGAAGTCTTCATCCTTCATCCCTGTGGCGCGCCACAGGGCGCGAGCGCCGGCCATGTTGCGGCCGTGGGTGGAGGTCTTCGAGCGGTAATCAGGCATGGCGATTAATCCTGCAAAGGCTATTCAGGTCACACGGGCACAGGAGAGTTGCTGTACCGGCAACGGGCTGTATACGGCGATGTGAAGCGTATGTTGAGCCGGGTTCAGGCCCAAGGCAAACGGAAGTGACCATTTGCAGGGCGGGGGCGGTGCCTGGCGCGGGGTGGGCGCTGGCCCGTCCGGGCTCGAAATCCGCCTGGAGTGTGGCAGGAGACCCGGGATTCTAATCCCAGGCGGTAGGGCGGTGAAAGCGCGAAGCGCTTAGTCAAAGCGTTTCAGGCTTAGTCAAAGCGTTTCAGGCTCAGGCAGAGCGCTTCAGGCTTAGTCAAAGCGTTCCGCGCTTAGGCAAAGCGCTGCGCTTATTCGATCCGCTCGGCCCCGCGCAGGCGTTCGGAGCGGCGGCGCAGCAGTTCGAGGGTCACCAGCAGGGCGATGGACACCAGGATCAGCAGGGTGGCGATGGCCAGGATGCTCGGGTTGATCTGCTCACGCAGGCCCGAGAACATCTGCCGGGGGATGGTGCGCTGCTGGGGGCCGGCCATAAACAGGATCACCACCACCTCGTCGAACGAGGTGATAAAGGCGAACAGCGCGCCGGAAATCACCCCGGGACGGATCAGCGGCATGATGATGTCGAAGAACACCCGCAGCGGCGTGGCACCGAGGTTCAGCGCGGCGCGGGCCAGGCTGTAGTCGAAACCGGTCAGGGTCGCGGTCACGGTAATGATCACGAACGGCGTGCCGAGGGCGGCGTGGGCGATGATCACACCGAGGTAGTTGCCGGCCAGGCCCAGGTCCGAATAGAAGAAGAACATGCCGGCGGCGGTGATGATCAGCGGCACGATCATCGGTGACAGCAGCAGGGCGGTGATCAGCCGGCGGTAGGGCATGTCGTCGCGAGCCAGGCCGACCGCGGCGCAGGTGCCTAGCACGGTGGCGATCAGGGTGGCGAAGATGCCGATCAGAAAGCTGTTCTTGATTGCCAGCAGCCATTTGTCGTCACTGAAGATGGCGCTGTACCAGCGCAGCGAGTAGGCCTCGGGCTGGAAGGTGAGCATGCCTTCGGTAAAGCTGAAGAACGGCTCGACGTTGAACGACAGCGGGATGATCACCAGAATCGGCAGGATCAGGAACAGCAGCACCAGCCAGGAGCTGGTCTTCAGTAGCCAGGCTCCCAGGTGGTGCCAGAAGCCATAGTAGGCGGGAATCTTCATGGTCGGATCTGTTCCTTAGCCCAGTTTGATATTGCTGGCACCGACAAAGCGGTCATAGACCCAGTACAGCACGAGGATCAGGCCCAGCAGCAGAGAGCCCAGGGCGGCGGCCAGTTCCCAGTTGTTCGAGCGCTGCATATGGAAGGCGATGATATTGCTGATCATCTGCCCATCGGTGCCGCCCACCAGCGCCGGGGTGATGTAGTAGCCGACCGAGATGATAAACACCAAGAGCGCACCTGCACTCAGGCCCGGCAGGGTCATGGGGAAGTAGATCCGGGCAAATGCCGGAATCGGCCGAGCGCCCAGTGATAGCGCCGCGCGCAAGTAACTGGGGTCGATGCCGCGCATCACGCTATACAGCGGCAGGATCATAAAGGGCAGCAGGATATGGGTCATGGCCACCACGGTGGCGAACGAGGTGTAGAGCATCTCGATGGGCTGACCGATGACGCCAATGCCGAGCAGGAAGGAGTTGATCACGCCGTTGGTCTGTAGCAGGGCGATCCAGGCGGTGGTGCGCACCAGCAGCGAGGTCCAGAACGGCAGCAGCACCAGCACCAGCAGCAGGTTGGCGCGGTTTTCCGGCAGGCCGGCCAGGTAGTAGGCCAGCGGGTAGCCGAGCAGGGCGCAGAAAATGGTGATCACCAGCGCCATATTCAGGGTCTTGCTATAGAGCTGCAGGTAGATCTGCGTGTCTTCGCGCACCTGGATGCCGTTCTCGGGGTCCAGCTCCAGGTCCAGGGCGGTCAGGTAATAGTCATAGGTGTAGACCTGGCCCGCGCGCCGGATGGCGTTCCAGACCTCGGGCTTGCTCCAGTTGCCATGGGCTTTGAGCAGGGTCTGCGCGCCTTGCGCTTGCAGTTCTTCGGGTTTCAGTCGGCCCACTTTGCGCGCGGTGGATTTGACCACGCTGGACATGCCGGCAAGGGCGCGGTTGAACTCTTCGGCCAGCTTGCCCGACAGGCGGACTTTATTCAGCCCGTGCAATTCCTGGGCGAAGGCGTCGAGTGTGGGGGCATCCGGGATGGTCTTGCCGTCCCAACGTTGCAGCTCGGTCAGGGTCAGCGGAATCAGTTCAGCTACTGCGGGGTGATGCACGCTGCGCCAGAGCATGCTGGCGATGGGCGCGACGAAGGTCAGCAGGATAAACACCAGCAGCGGCACGACAAACAGAAACGCGGTCAGGCGTTTCTTGCTGCGGGCGCTGGCGGCTTGGCCGGCTTCTAGGGTGGTGAGTGAAGACAAGGCGTTACTCCAAATCCAGGTGAGGCCGATACCCTCACCCCAACCCCTCTCCCGGAGGGAGAGGGGCTTTTGCGGGTGTTACTTCAACAGCCACTCGTTGAATTTCTCGCCGAGGGACTCGCCATAGTCGGCCCAGAACTCAGAGCCGGCCTGGATGCCCTTGTCCAGATGGGCAGTCGGCAGGTGCGGCGCAGCGCTCTGGTCAGCCAGCGGCATGGACGACTTGCGGGTCGGGCCGTAGGCCACATCCGGCATACCGGCCAGCGGCTTGGAGCCGGTGGCGTAGTTGATGAACTTCATGGCCAGGTCTTTCTTCGGTGAGCCCTTGACGATGGCCCAGGCGTCGAGGTCGTAGACGTGGCCGTCCCAGACGATGACGAAGGGTTTATTTTCCTGGCGGATGGCGTCATAGAAGCGCCCGTTGGCCGATTGCACCAGCACCGCGCCGCCGTCGTTGAGCAGTTGCGGGGCCTGGGACCAGGAGTCGAACCAGACGATGTCCTTCTTCAGGCTGTCCAGTTTGGCGAAGGCACGGGCCTGGCCTTCCGGCGTGGCCAGCACTTCATAGACGTCCTTGGGCTCTACACCGTCGGCCAGCAGGGCCCATTCCATGTTCACCT
>Ga0209343_10006602_pt1 | contig 13857 bp, 9 predicted proteins | sample RifCSPlowO2_02_FD_184026 | JGI IMG/M metagenome (GOLD analysis project Ga0209343, IMG submission 184026) | Groundwater microbial communities from Rifle, Colorado - Rifle CSP2_plank lowO2_0.2 (SPAdes) (version 2) | ecosystem: Environmental > Aquatic > Deep subsurface > Groundwater | place: Rifle... | reverse complement strand
TTTGTTGATCTCGCCGCTTAAAACAAGAGCAACGTGTTCATTGTATTTGACCAAATGCAATTCATGGAATAGGGATTTCCCTTGCTACGCCGTCCAGTTGATGGTGTCGATGCGCCGGGTGTGCCGCTTCCATAAATCAATTTACTACTTATTTGATAGCATGTTACCAAGTATCCATGGGGGCTACAGGCCGATTTGTTATATAAAGTCTGGCACGGGCTGGGCCTGTGCAGACCAACAATTGTTTTGCTCAACAATAGCCCCCAAGGAGAATCTTCAAGCGTGAATGAATTGCTACTCTGGGCCGCACTCGCCCTGGCCGTGCTCAATGCCGGCTTGCTGATTTGGATCGTTCTACAGCGCGGCGGCGCGCAGGACCAGGCCGAGCTTGACCGGCGGTCGCGGGAGACAGCACACCAGGCGCTGTTGGCACTGGTTGCAAACAGCTCGGAGCGGCTGGAGCGCGAGCTGCGCCGCGAGATCAGCGAGTCAGCACGCGGTGGACGCCAGGAACTGACGCAAAATCTGGCCACGTTTCAGCAAACGCTGGTGCAGCAGGGCGCACAGGCCACGCGCACGCAAAACAGCCAGATCGACGCCTTTGCCCAGCAGTTGGCCCTGTTGCAAAAGACGCTGTCGGATACGCTGACGACGCAACTCTCGGCCCTGAGTGAATCGAACGCGCGGCGGATGAACGAAATTCGTGAGACGCTGGAAAAGCAGTTGGCGCAGCTGCAAATCACCAACGCCGCCAAACTTGACGAGATGCGCGCCACGGTCGACGAAAAGCTGCAGACCACCTTGCAAACCCGGCTCGGCGAGAGCTTCAAGCAAGTGGCCGATCGATTGGAGCAAGTCCACAAGGGCCTGGGTGAAATGCAGACGCTGGCCGCCGGCGTGGGCGACCTCAAACACCTGCTGACCAACGTGAAGACCCGCGGCATTTTTGGTGAGGCGCAACTGGCTTCGCTGCTGGAACAGGTGTTGGTGGTTGATCAATACGCGGCGCAGGTGGCGACGCGTCCAGGCAGCAAAAACGTCGTCGACTTTGCCATCAAACTGCCGGGCACGTCCGCGCATGCCGAGCCGCTGTGGCTGCCAATTGACGCCAAGTTTCCCAATGAGGACTACGAGCGACTGCTGGAAGCGCAGGGCAGGGCGGATGTCTCTGGCGCTGAAGCAGCCGGTAAGGCGCTGGAGTTGCGCATCCGGCTGGAGGCGAAATCGATTGCCGACAAATACGTGGAGCCGCCGCACACCACCGATTTCGCCATCCTGTTTTTACCGACTGAAGGACTGTATGCCGAGGTGCTGCGCCGGCCCGGCCTGATGCAGGCCCTGCAGCGCGAGCATCGCATCACGCTGGCTGGGCCAACCACGCTGCTGGCGATGCTGAGTTCCTTGCAAATGGGCTTTCGCACGCTCGCGCTGGAGAAGCGATCCAGCGAGGTGTGGCAGGTGCTGGGTGCGGTCAAAACCGAGTTCGGCAAGTTTGGTGACGTGCTGGCGCGGGTCAAGTCGCAAACAGAGACCGTGCTTAAGTCGCTGGACAGTGCCGAGACCCGCAGCCGCGCCATGGGCCGTGCGCTGAAGAAAGTCGAGGCGCTGCCCGAGTCTGAAGTGCAGGCCCTGATTCCGATGGACAAAGACTTTGACAGCGACGTGGAGGCAGAGCGGGCGTGAGCCTCGCGCCCGCCCACATGCCAGCCCCCCGCTTTGCGCTGGCGCGCCTGATCGCCGGGCAAATCTGCCTGCATGCCTGCATGGCTGGCATGCGCATGGCAGCACCCTTGCTGGCATTACGCGCGGGCTACAGTGCCATTGCGGTCGGTTTCCTGCTGGCCCTGTTTGCCTTGACGCAGGTTTTTCTGGCCTTGCCGGCGGGTCGCTACGTGGACCGGCACGGGCTCAAGCGTCCGGTTGGTTTTTGTGTGGTTGCCGCGACGCTGGGGGCCGGGCTGGCGGTGGTGTTCCCGGTCTTTCCCGTGCTGTGCCTGAGCGCCCTGATGACGGGTGGGTCAACGGGCGTGGCGGTCATTTCGCTGCAGCGCCACGTGGGGCGGGCCGCGCAGAATGCGACGGAGTTGAAGAAAGTGTTCAGCTGGCTGGCCATCGGCCCGGCGGTGTCGAATTTTGTCGGCCCCCTGACGGCTGGTCTGCTGATCGACTACAGCGGCTTTCGCGCGGCCTTTTTGTTGATGGCCTTGTTGCCACTAGCGACCTGGTTCTGGGTGCGCCGCACCGTGGAATTGCCACCGGTAGCCGTGGTGCAGGGTGCTGCGCCCAACAAGGCCTGGGACTTGTTGCGTGAGCCCCTCATGCGCCGGCTGATGCTGGTGAACTGGCTCTTGTCATCGTGCTGGGACGTGCACACCTTTGTGGTGCCGATTCTCGGGCACGAGCGCGGCTTCAGCGCTTCGGTGATTGGCACGATTCTGGGCGCATTTGCCATTGCGGCCGCCTTTGTCCGGGTGTTGTTGCCGGTGTTTGCGTCGCACGTGCGCGAGTGGTTTGTCGTGACTTCCGCCATGGCGATGACCGCCGTGCTGTTTGCCGTCTATCCCCTGATGACAACCCCGTTGGCGATGGGGGCCTGTTCGGTTCTGTTGGGCTTGGCGCTCGGTTCGGTACAACCCATGATCATGAGCACCTTGCACCAGATCACGCCTGAGGCGCGCCATGGTGAAGCGCTCGGTCTGCGGCTGATGACCATCAACGCGTCGAGCGTGATGATGCCGATGTTGTTTGGCACCGCTGGCGCAGTGGTGGGGGTGTCCGTGGTGTTCTGGACCGTGGGATTGGCCGTCGGTGTTGGGGCACGCACAGCCTGGCGACTCAAACCGGTGCCGAGTTTGACAGCGTCGCCCGGCAGAACAGAAACCTCGGAATGAACTTCGAACCGCATCAAACGGCCGGACCGTACGCCATGCGGTCGCGCTGGCTCTAGATGACGGCCTGCATTTCACCCGACAGTAAAACGCGCGTGCCGCGTTCAGTACTGTGTACCGCGCTGAGCAATGCGTGCGCTACTTGCGTGGCCGCAATCGGGCGATAGTTGGTCGGAATCAGCGGTTTGAGCAGCGTCATGGCGAGCAAACCCAGTTTCTCAGCTGGCCGTGCGGCTTGTCCGAGGGCATCGCGGTTGCCGACCAGCAGCGATGGCCGCGCCAGAATCAAGACCTGGTAACCCAACCGGGCCAGGGCTTGTTCCATCTCACCTTTGACCCGGTTGTAAAACACCCTGGATGCCGGGTCGGCGCCCATGGCGCTGATGACTCCTAATTTTGTAGCGCCAAGCGATTTGCCGACGCGGGCTATCGCCACAACGGCCTCAAAATCAAGTGCGCGAAAAGCGGTCTGGCTGCCGGCCACCTTGAGGGTCGTGCCGAGCGCGACAAAGACGTCGTCAACGTGCTTGATGCCGGGCAGCGCAGACAGGGTGGCGAAATCCACCACGTGACTGAAAAGCTTCGGATGTTCGAGCGTTAACGGTCGACGGCCCACACAGTGGACCGCCGCATAGCGCTTATCGGTTAAAAGAGCCGCGAGAACTGCCCGGCCCACGAGACCCGTTGCCCCCGCCACCAAAGCCACCCGCGCCGCCGGAGCGCCCGCCTGATCCCGCATAAGAACCTCCCGTACGGTTGCCGCCACCGAAACCACCGCCGCCACGGCGGGCACCGCGCTCAGCCATCATGTCGACGCTGGTGCGCATGGGGTCGGGCTGGCTCGACGGTGACCGCGAGGGTGCCGAGTTGCCGCCGCCGTAAGCACCACTGTTGCCACCTGGGTACCCACCCGCATTGCCACCGCGCCCTTGTGCGGGGCGTTGGCCGGGGCCACGTGCCGCATGTTCGCCCGCTGAGGCGTGGCTGCGTGGTTCCGACGAGCGTTGTCCGCCGCCGTTGCCACCCCGACCCGCACCGGCGCGGCCACCGCGCTCACCCTGCGGGCCCTTGTTCTCGCGCACCCGTTGCAGCATCTCGGTGCGTGCCGTTCTGGCCGCTGCCTGCATGACATCGCGGCTGGGCGGCTTGCCTGCGCCACCCCAAATGGTCTGGCGACCCATGGCAATCGGTTCAGCCTGTTCACCGGGTTCCGGCATGAAGCCTTCCACGATCTGGACTTCAATATCCTGTTTGGTAAAGCGCTCAATCGCCTGCATGAAGCCTTCTTCGTCCAGGCACACCAGGTTGACGGCAGCGCCGTCGGCACCCGCACGCCCGGTGCGGCCAATGCGGTGCACATAGTCTTCGCAAACGTTGGGGATGTCGTAGTTCACCACATGCGGCAGGTCGTCAATGTCAATGCCGCGGGCGGCAATGTCTGTTGCCACCAGGGCACGAATGTCACCGCTCTTGAAACCGGCCAGCGCCTGGGTGCGCGCCGCCTGGCTTTTGTTGCCGTGCAGGGCCATGGCATTGATGCCGCTTTTGGTCAGAAATTCGGCGACGTTGTTGGCGCCAAATTTGGTGCGGGTGAACACCAGCACCTGGCTCCAGTTGCGCTCTTGAACGATGTGCGCCAGCAGCGCTTTCTTCTTGCCGCGACCGACCGGGTGAATGAGCTGGGTGATGCGCTGCACGGTGGTGTTGCGCGGCGTGACCTGGATGGTGAGTGGGCTTTTGAGCAGTGTGGCGGCGAGTTCACGAATTTCTTCACTGAAGGTGGCCGAGAACAGCAGGCTCTGCTTGTCTTTGGGGACCACGGCCAGCACTTTCTTGACGTCATGGATGAAGCCCATGTCGAGCATGCGGTCGGCTTCGTCGAGTACCAGGATTTGCACCTGACTCAAATCCAGCACACCTTGTTGCAGCAGGTCCAGCAGGCGACCCGGGGTGGCCACCAGAATGTCGACGCCTTTTTTGACGCGGCTGATTTGCGGGTTCATGCCGACGCCGCCAAAAATGACGGTGGAAGACAGTTCCACGTATTTGCCGTAGGTCTGCACCGATTCTTCGACTTGCGCGGCGAGTTCACGGGTGGGTGTCAGCACCAGGGCGCGAATGCCGATGCCGCCGAATTTGTTGCGGGCCGCTTCACTCTGGCTCAGCTTGTGCAGCATGGGCAGTACAAACGCGGCTGTTTTGCCGGTACCGGTTTGGGCGCCGCCGAGCAGGTCGTGGCCGTCGAGCACGGCCGGAATGGCTTGCGCTTGAATCGGGGTGGGGGTCTCGTAGCCTTGCTCAAGCACGGCTTTGACGATGGCCGGAGCCAAATTTAGTTCTTCAAATTTCATGGTTTGGCGCCTATCCTGGGCGCTGTGGCATCGGCCTGCTCGGTGCTTGAAACACTGAATCAGTCAAAGGCAGATGGGGTACAAAGGGTGAACGTCCGCGCGAGGCATGGTTCCCAGCAAGGTGCTGGCGTAGCGGGCAACTGACGCTCCGCAACTGGCGCATTGTCGCATGATCTGGATGTTTTGCCCATCGCCTCATGGAATTCAATGGATTTGCCAGTGCCGGACATGTGGTTTGGACTCCCGCAGACCACAACTCGTTTTGTCACGGCAGGCCGATTCGAAACAATCTGTTACCGAGGCAGTCTCTACTTGGTGGCAGCGGGGAGAATTGGTTCGATGAATTGAATTTGCAATGGGGGGCCATTCTTGATGAAGAAATTCCTGCTTCGACGTATCGGTGCGGCGCACGATCAGGCCAGTGGTCGTGCCTCCCTGCAGGAATGCCTGGAAGTCGTGCTGATGCAGGCCGATAACCTGATGGATGATGTGCTGGAAGGATTGGCCGCAGCGGCCACCAGGCCCAAGAGTAAAAGGTCTTTTGGGCAACACTTCGCCGTCAGCAAAACCGTGACTGATGCGCTGCGTATGCAGGCTGGGTCCGTTAAAGCGACGTTCAAAGCGCAATTGCGGCTGGGTTTATACAACACCGGTTCCCAACAGATCGCGGCGCATACGCAGTTGCGTTTTGACGATTTGCAGCAATTCGACTCCCGCCAAATTGATGCCAGCATTGAATTTGCGCTGGCGCAGCAGGAGGTAATCCGCTGTGTTGATGACCTGCTTCCAGCCTTGAATGCCCTGGTCAGCAGTCTGTTGGGTTGGATCACGGTTCAGCCGCAGCTCAACCCGCTCAAACCCGAGGCTTTTGTGAGGGCGCTGCAGGCAAGCCTGGCGGAGCATGCGCCGGACGAACAGGCGCGGGCAGCGCTTATCACGCCCGCTGCAGGATTGCTGGGGGTGAGCCTGCATCAGCTTTACCGTGAAGTCTGCATTTGGTTGCGCTCGCAAGGCATCGAGCCCGCCTCGCCTGTGGGCGCCTTGCCGGGTGGGCGTGCAGCTGCCGGAAAGGGCACCCAGAACGCGGTTTCGCGCACCTTGGTGACGCTTGACAAACTGCGCAAGCTGCTTTCGGGCGAGCTTGACGGGGCGCAGGGCAACCCGGGCGCGCAGGACTTTCTGCAAACGGTGCCCGCCTGCTATGACGCACTGGAAGACATGAAGTTGATCGAGCCCATGATGAAACGTCTGGCGCAGCGCGCCAGTTTGCCTTCGAACCCGGGCGTGCCGGTGAAGACACCTCAGCAGATGATCGTGCGTGAGCCGACCCAAGGCAAGCAGTTGGGCAAGCAACTGGGTGCCGAAGTTGTGCGCCTGATGCTTGACAACCTGATGCAAGACGAAAGACTGCTGCTCAAAGTGCGTGCACTTATCAAGACGCTAGAGCCGGTGCTGTTGGCGCTTTCCGATGCCGATCCCCGGTTCTTTAGCGAACGTCAGCATCCGGCACGCCAGTTCCTGGACCGACTGACGCACCGCAGTCTGGGTTACACGTCTGAAAATGATGACGGGTTTTCCCGGTTCTTGGCCTCCATTTCAGAGGCGGTTGGCGTTTTGACCGGTGGCGATGGTGATGCCGCATCGTTTGCCCAGGTGGGGCACGTGCTTGAAACGGGTTGGGCTTTGGATGAGGTCAAGCAGCGGCAACAACAAGAAGAAGCAGCGCGCGCGTTGCTGCACGTGGAACACAGAAACCTGCTGGCGCAGCGGCTGGCCGACGAGTTTCAGGAACGTCAAAAAGACAAGCAAATTCCTGAGTTGGTGGCCGGATTTCTGCGGGGGCCTTGGGCACAGGTGGTGGCGGAGTCGCAGTTGGGGTGTGCCGATGGCAGCACCGACCCCGACGGCTATCTGGCGTTGGTGGATGATTTGATCTGGAGCGTCCAGCATCGATTGACCCGGCGCAATCGGCTCAGACTCGTGCAACTGGTGCCTAATTTGCTGGTCAAGTTGCGTCACGGCCTACAGCTGATTCAGTATCCACAGGAGCGTATTCCGGTCTTGTTTGACGCCTTGGTCACGCTGCATGAAAAAGCATTTGAAGGTCGCCGTGTTGGACCCGTTGCCAGTGCGGCAGAGCCTGCGGCTCAGACAGCTGGCGACCTGTTGGATGTCGGCAGCCTGATGGATGTGCCTGACATGCTGGACGAGGAGGGTCTTTGGGTCGCCGATGATCAGGCCCAGGAATCGGCTTATTCGGAGCCTGATGTTCAACATCAATCAGCTACCGACGTTCAGCGCCCCTGGTCTGCCGTGGAGCTCACCCCAGGCGTTTGGGTGGAACTGATCGTGGATGATGTGTGGGTGCGCGCGCAGTTGACCTGGGCCAGTCCGCACCAGACTCTTTTTATGTTTATTTCCCGCGGCGGGGTGGCGCATGCGATGTCCCTGCGCACCATGGAGCGCCTGCGGATGAAGGGCAGGGTCCGCTTTATCTCAGATGGTCATGTGCTTGACAATGCGCTCGACGCCGTGGCCCAGATGGCTTTGGAAAATGACCTGGGTCGGGTGGAGAAACAGCCTTAATCCAGGCTGGTGGAGGCGCCGCGCCGGGCGAACCGTCGATAATAGCGGGTTTCCAATTAGAAATACCCCGCACGACCCATGGCTCAATACGTATTCTCCATGAACCACCTCGGCAAGATTGTTCCGCCGAAAAAGTTCATTCTCAAAGACATCTCCCTCAGCTTTTTCCCCGGCGCCAAGATTGGCGTGCTGGGCACCAACGGCTCCGGCAAGTCCACCCTGCTCAAAATCATGGCCGGGGTCGACAAGGAGTTTGAAGGCGAAGCCATCCCCATGGCAGGCCTGAACATTGGCTACCTGCCGCAAGAGCCGCAACTGGACCCCGAACAGACGGTGCGTGAAAGCGTGGAAGCCGGCATGGGCGATGTGTTCAAAGCCAAAGCCCGGCTGGAGGAAATTTACGCCGCTTACGGCGACGAAGATGCCGACTTCGACGCTCTGGCTGAAGAACAAGCCCGGATGGAAGCCATCATTGGCAGCACGGGCACGGATACGGAGCACCAACTTGAAATAGCGGCTGACGCGCTACGGCTGCCTCCGTGGGAGGCGAGGGTCGGCGTGCTCTCCGGGGGCGAAAAGCGCCGGGTCGCCCTGTGCCGCCTGCTGCTGTCCAAGCCGGACATGTTGCTGCTCGATGAGCCTACCAATCACCTGGATGCCGAATCGGTGGACTGGCTGGAACAGTTTTTGAAGCGTTACCCCGGCACCGTCGTGGCCATCACCCATGACCGCTATTTTCTGGACAACGCCGCCGAGTGGATTCTGGAGCTCGACCGGGGTAATGGCATGCCTTACAAAGGCAACTACAGCGCATGGTTGGAACAAAAGCAGGAGCGCCTGTCGCAAGAGCAAAAGGGTGAAGAATCTCGTGCCAAGGCACTCAAGAAAGAGCTTGAGTGGTCGCGCCAGAACCCCAAGGCACGCCAGGCCAAGAGCAAAGCCCGTTTGGCCCGCTTTGAAGAGCTGTCTGACTTTGAATATCAGAAGCGCAACGAAACCAATGAGATCTTCATCCCCGTCGCTGACCGCCTCGGTAATGAAGTGATTGAATTTGTCAATGTCAGCAAGTCGTTTGGCGACCGCATGCTCATTGACAACCTGAGCTTCAAGGTGCCGCCGGGTGCCATCGTCGGCATTATTGGCCCCAACGGTGCCGGTAAATCCACCTTGTTCCGCATGATCGCGGGCAAGGAAAAACCCGACAGTGGCGAGGTCAAGATTGGTTCCACCGTCAAGATGGCGTTTGTGGACCAGCACCGCGATGACCTTTCGAACGAAAAAACCGTCTGGGAAGACGTGTCAGGCGGGCTTGACATTCTGAACGTGGGCAAATTCCAGATGGCCAGCCGGGCTTATTGCGGCCGCTTCAACTTCAACGGCGCCGATCAGCAAAAGCGCGTCGGCACCCTGTCAGGCGGCGAACGTGGGCGGCTGCATCTGGCCAAGACCCTGATTGCTGGCGGCAATGTATTGATGCTCGATGAGCCGTCCAATGACCTGGATGTCGAAACCCTGCGGGCGTTGGAAGACGCCTTGCTGGAGTTCGCCGGCTCCATCATGGTCATCAGCCATGACCGCTGGTTCCTGGACCGTATTGCCACCCACATTCTGGCTTGCGAGGGCGACAGCCAGTGGACCTTCTTTGATGGCAACTACCAGGAATACGAGGCCGACAAGCGCAAACGCCTCGGTGAGGAAGGCGCCAAACCGCATCGCATGCGGTTCAAGGCCCTCAAGTAAGCGCTGGCCGAGAGCGCACCAAAAACCTCAAGGTTTGGGGTTTTTGGTGGCAATGACGATCTGGAAGTTGCCAAAGAACACGGTGCGGCGCTCGCAGGTGAAGCCACCCATGGCTTCAAGTTGATTCAGCGGGTCGTGAGAATCCCAGAGTGCCAGACCCAAGGGTTCGAACACCTTGAAGTAAGTCCAGCTCAGCGCGCGCAGCACCCATAAATCAGGCCGATGAAATTCGGCCAGGTAGAGTTTTCCGCCCGGTACCAGCACGCGCATGGCTTCACTCAGGGCTACGCTCTTGAGGTGGTGCGGCAACTCGTGCAGCAGGAAAAAGATCACATTGGCGTCAACCGACTCGTCCGCCTGCTTCATCGCCGTGGCGTTTTCTTGCAGAAATTCCAGTTTGCCCGCGAACTCAGGGAGCTTGCTGTTGGCGTGCAGCAACTCGTTCTTGATGATGTCGGCAATCAGCACGCGCTTGGCGCCTGATTTGACGGCAGCGGTGACCACGCGGGGAATGACATTGCCAAAAGCACAGGACGTGATCAGCACTTTTTTGCCACGCAAGTCCATGTGGTGCAGTCCGCTGGTAATGGCAGAGACCAGGCGGTCGTATTGAAACAGCAGGATGGCGGCAATGACTGGCTGGAAATCGATCAACTTGATCAGTCGCATGTTCGAGTAAAGGGGGTAGACGTGGGCTGCATCGTCTTCCAAGTTGCCCATGGCGCCGCGCACGATCAGCGTGCCGCGGGTCAGCGCAAAGAAGAAGAGGGCCGTGCTGGAAAGAACGACAAACACGCCGATAAACGTATATAAAAACCAGGCAGACATTGCTTTCCTTAGAGGGTCAATATGATTCTTGAATCATAACTGACGGGTTTCCCCGGGGCCCCCTTGGAAGATTGACCTCGCTCAATAGATTGATGTTCAGGCGCCGATAAACCTTGGGTGCGGCCGCTTGAAGCGGGCGCACAGTAGCGCCACTGGCCGCGCGGCAATCAACTGGCTGCCAGTTTGGCTGCCAGTTGACTTAGCGCCTGGTAAGCCTTGCCCGCCGTGGGATTCCACTGCGCGACAGCCTCGCCTTGGCGCTGAACCAAGGCCGTGTCGCCCCGGGCGGCAGGGCCGGTCAGGGCGCAAACGGGGCCGAGTGCCAGGATGTTGTCGACCGCATTGCGCAGTAGAGTGGTGTTGAGCCGCGCTGCCATGTCGGCGGGCACTCCGCTGTCGCGCCACAACTGCTGTGCCAAGTCTTGTAGCACCGGCAGAAAATTGGTCGCAAATACGGCCCCCGCGTGATACAGCAGTTTGTGCTCGGCCGCCAGCGGGAAGCAGCGTGTGCCAATGCGGTCGAATGCGGGCTCAAGCGCCAGAGTCGCCGATGGGTCGCCTTCAAGCGCGCAGGGGGAACCTTCCAATTGTTGCAGTGCGGTGCCGGGGTCGGCAAAACTGAGCAGGCAGTGTGCGCTGGCCAGTTGCCAGCCCAGGGAGCGCAGTGGCGCCAGTTCGGTAGAGGCGAGGGCGCCGCTGCAGTGAAAGGCGATGGCGGGTGGCCCGCCGGGGTTGGGTCGGTCGGATTTGGCCCAGCTTGCGGCGGCTTGTGCCAGTGCCACAGCAGTCTGGGCAATCTGGCCGTCGGGCACCGCCAGCATCCAGACATCGGCCGGGCGCAGATCTGCCAGACTGTTTGTGGCTCGTCCCGCGCCCATAAAAGTCACCGCCTGCTCGGCCGACGCCAGCGAGCGCGTCAGCACATCCTGCACGCGGTAGAAGTTGCTGCTGTGCCAGGCACGGCCCAAGGTCTTGCCTACCCGACCGCAACCAATGATGTTGATGGATTTCATGGCGTCAGTGACAATGCTATAAAAAAAATAGCTGCTTACGCCCGTTCTACGGGGGCTAAGCAGCTATTTGGTTTAAAGTTTTGGATTGGCTTAAATGACTTTGGCAATCGACGCGCAGACGTAGTCAATGTTCTTGCTGTTGAGCGCGGCCACGCACATGCGCCCGGTGTCGGTGCCATACACACCAAACTCATTGCGCAGGCGCACCATCTGGTCTTTGGACAGGCCTGAGTAGCTGAACATGCCGATTTGCTGGGTGATGAAGCTCATGTCTTGCTTGATGCCAGCGGCTTTCAGGCCATCGACCAGTTTCTGGCGCATGGCTTTGATGCGCACCCGCATTTCGCCCAGTTCTTTTTCCCACAGGGCGCGTAGCTCGGGTGTTCCCAGCACGGCGGCCACGATGGCGCCACCGTGGCTGGGCGGGTTGCTGTAATTGGTGCGAATCACAATCTTGAGCTGGCTCAGGACCCGGCTGGCTTCTTCCTTGCTTTCGCACAGCACGCTCAAAGCGCCAACACGCTCACCATAGAGACTGAAGCTCTTGCTGAAGCTGGTGGCCACAAAAAACAACAGGCCGGCGGCGACAAATTTACCGATCACGGCACCGTCTTCGGTCAAGCCGTAGCCAAAGCCCTGGTAAGCCATGTCGAGAAACGGCACCAGGTTTTTGGCCTTGACGGCGGCAATCACTTGATCCCACTGGGCCGGGCTGATGTCATAGCCGGTCGGGTTGTGGCAGCAAGCGTGCAGCACCACCACGGTGCCAGCGGCAGCGGCGTTGAGGTCGGCCAGCATGCCCGCAAAGTCAAGGCTGCGTGTGGCGGCATCGTAGTAGCGGTATGACTCAACCGTGAATCCGGCATTGGTGAACAGCGCGCGGTGGTTTTCCCAACTGGGGTCGCTGATCAATACCTTGGCGCTGGGGTTGAGTTTCTTCAAAAAATCGGCTCCCACCTTGAGGCCCCCGGTGCCACCCAGCGCCTGGATGGTGGCAATGCGGCCACTCTTGACGGGCTCACTGTCAGCGCCAAACACCAAGGCTTTGACGGCAGCGTCGTAAGCGGCAATGCCGTCAATCGGCAGGTAGCCGTGGGGTTTTGGCGCATCCATCATGGCTTTCTCGGCCGCCAGCACACATTGGAGCAGTGGCAGCTTGCCGTTGTCGTCGAAGTACACGCCCACGCCCAAGTTGACTTTGGCTGGATTGGTGTCGGCATTGAATTGTTCGTTGAGACCCAGAATCGGGTCGCGCGGGGCCATTTCGACAGCGGAAAAGAGAGACATGGGGGTTCCTGTTCAGAGTGGTATTGGAAAAAAACCGAGAATAAGGGTTTTGCCGGATTGCAAAGACTTATTTTACCGACCGCTTTGCATGCTGATGGACCTTTTTTATGACTGTACCCACTCCCGCCGCTCTTGTTACGTCCTCTGATGCCGAGCCGGTTCGCTCCGGCACCTTTGTACGCTACCCCGACTCACCCTTTGAGCTGTATCAGCCGTACCCACCCGCTGGCGACCAACCCGAGGCCATCAACGAACTGGTGGAAGGCGTCAATGACGGTGAGGTGTTTCAAATCTTGCTGGGCGTCACCGGCTCGGGCAAAACCTTCACCATGGCCAATGTGATTGCCCGGTTGGGGCGGCCCGCCATTGTGTTTGCGCCCAATAAAACACTGGCGGCGCAGTTGTACAGCGAGTTCCGTGAGTTCTTTCCCAAGAATGCTGTGGAGTACTTCGTCAGTTATTACGACTACTACCAGCCTGAGGCCTATGTGCCGCAGCGCGATTTGTTCATTGAAAAAGATTCGGCCATCAACGAGCACATCGAACAGATGCGCTTGAGCTGTACCAAAAGCGTGCTGGAACGTCGCGACGTGGTGATTGTGGCCACGGTGTCAGCCATCTACGGCATTGGCCAGCCCGAGGCGTATCACAAGATGGTGATGACGCTGCGGGTGGGCGACAAGCTGGGCCAGCGCGACATGATTGCCCAACTGGTGCGCATGCAGTACCAGCGCAACGATGTGGATTTTTCGCGCGGGGCGTTTCGGGTGCGCGGTGACACCATTGATATTTTTCCGGCCGAGCACAGCGAGATGGCGATCCGGGTCGAGCTGTTTGACGACGAGATCGAGTCACTGCAGCTGTTTGACCCACTCACCGGGCGCATCCGGCAAAAAATACCGCGCTTTACCGTCTACCCCAGCAGTCACTACGTGACCCCGCGCGAGCAGGTGCTGTCTGCGGTGGAGGCGATCAAGATCGAGTTGGCAGATCGCATCAAGGAGTTTGTCAGCCAGGGCAAGCTGGTGGAGGCGCAGCGCATTGAGCAGCGCACGCGGTTTGATCTGGAAATGCTCAGCGAGGTGGGGCATTGCAAGGGCATTGAAAACTATTCTCGGCACCTGAGCGGTGCCGCCCCCGGTGAGCCGCCTGCCACATTGACAG
>Ga0209343_10006599_pt1 | contig 13859 bp, 16 predicted proteins | sample RifCSPlowO2_02_FD_184026 | JGI IMG/M metagenome (GOLD analysis project Ga0209343, IMG submission 184026) | Groundwater microbial communities from Rifle, Colorado - Rifle CSP2_plank lowO2_0.2 (SPAdes) (version 2) | ecosystem: Environmental > Aquatic > Deep subsurface > Groundwater | place... | reverse complement strand
ATTCTGCTAGCCGGACTCTCAATAACACTAAGTTACTCAAGAAACAAAAAGCCAAGCAAACACATCCGACGAGGCTTGAAGATTTTTGGCTTTGGCATTATTATAACAATTGTTACGTGGCTGGGCCTGCCAAGCGGAACAATTTTATTTGGCATACTTCATCTGATAGGACTTTCGATTATACTAGGTCTGCTTTTCATAAAATTAAAGCCGCAGCATCTCGCAATTATCGGGCTAATCATCATGGCATTCGGCTTCTACCTCAATCAGTTTTTCTTCGGGTTTAGCTGGCTTTTGTGGCTCGGTCTTGTGCCAAGCGGCTTCTATACACTGGACTATTTTCCGCTGCTGCCATGGTTCGGGATTTTTCTGATAGGAATGGCTTTGGGTAAAAATAAATATGGAAACGGCAAAAGCAAAATAAAGACACAGCCTCGCGGTTCGCGCTTTTTTTGCATACTTGGGAGACACTCGCTGCTTATTTACCTGACACATCAGCTTGTACTGGTCGTTGTTCTCTATGCATTGGGTTTGTTTTTATAAGTTGTGATTTTATTATATAATCATGACAGACCAATACGATGTAATAATAATTGGCGGGGCAGCTGCAGGCCTAACTTCTGCCATATACACCTGCAGAAAAAACCTCAAGACCCTTGTGATAACCGTAGACGTCGGCGGCCAGACTCTTCTCACAAACCACATAGAGAACTATCCTGGATACTTTACCGAGGCACCAGGCTATCCAAGCGGACCCAAGCTTATGCAAACTTTTGAAGCTCAGGCAAAAAATTTTGGCGCAGAATTTGTATATGGCAAGGCCAACAAGATCGAAAAATCCGATCATGGTTTTCTTGTTCACCTCACTAACGGTGAAAAATACGAAAGCAAGGCTCTTATTCTTGCCTATGGAAAGGTGCCGCGAAGCCTGGACATACCTGGCGAGGACAAATTCATAGGACGCGGCGTTTCTACATGCGCGACCTGTGATGCGCCAATAATGAAAAATAAAATTACTGCTGTGGTTGGCGGCGGGAATTCAGCAATAGAAGCAGCCGAGTTACTGACAAAGTTTTCATCTAAAGTATATGTCGTACACAGGCGCGACGCTTTCCGAGCAGATGAAATAACGCTGAACAGGGTAAAGGCAAATCCGAAAATAGAATTCGTCCTTAACGCTATACCCATAGAGATAAAGGGCGACAAGTTTGTTAAATCCGTCGTGGTTGAAAACGTCAATACAAAAGAAAAGCGCGAGATAGAACTTAACGGTGTTTTTGTCGAGATCGGATACATAATAGACACGAGCTTTGTAAAAGAGTTTGTCACAATCAATGAATCGAATGAAATCGTTGTCAACGACGCGGGAGAGACTGGATATCCTGGCATATTCGCTGCCGGAGACCTGACAAATGTGCCGTACAAACAGACAGTAATTTCTGCCGGCGAAGGCGCCAGGGCAGGCCTTAGCGCTTATAATTACATAATGAAGCTGGAAGGCAAGACCGGCGCAAAGCTTGACTGGGGCGCCGGTGCATGAAGGCAGAGAGAATATGAAAAATGAAGTGCTAATAATAATTGCCATAATTGCACTGATTGCAACAGTGACGCTGCAGGCAACATATGACAATACTCCGAAAACCGCTTACAACACAATTGGCACGGTGGCCAAAACGCCTAACAACATGGTAGAAATGATGGCTGGTTATCATGTTGATGTAATGAGCGGTTGCGGAGGTTAAAAAGTTTTATAGTATAACAAAATATACAATCAGGTGGTTAGATCGTAAAAACTATGTACATAATCGTCACCGTAGTGATAGTAGCTTTAGTTGCGGGTTTCTTTGTTCTGAATGGCAAAACAGGCTATGTTGTCAAGCAGACGGGCGATAATGTCAAAGGATCAGTAAACGCAAAGGTCACTATAATAGAGTACAGCGACTTCCAGTGTCCTTTCTGCGGAAGAGCAGCGCCAACGGTAAAGCAGGTACTTGCTGCATACCCGAATGATGTGAAACTGGTTTACAGGCACTTCCCGCTCCCTAGCCACAGCCAGGCGCAAAAAGCGGCAGAGGCGAGCGAATGCGCAGCCCAGCAGGGAAATTTCTGGGAATATCATGACAAGCTGTTTGAAAACCAGGACGCACTTTACGTTCCAATGCTGAAGGACTACGCGAGCCAGATTGGATTAAACACAACAGACTTCAACTTGTGCCTTGACAGTGGCGCAATGTACGACAAGGTCCAGGCAAATAAGAAAGAAGGTGAAGCTGCTGGAGTAACAGGTACGCCGGCGTTCTTTGTCAACGGCAAACTAATAAGCGGTGCGCAGCCATTTTCGGTGTTCGACAGCGCTGTTAAAGCAGAATTGGCCAAGTGAACTGCACCATTTTCATTTTTTGTGCTTTTCTCTTTTAAAAACAACGTGAGTTTCAATGAATACAGACAAGATAAGAAAAGATTTTCCTCTTCTAGAAAAGAATATAATTTATCTTGACAGCGCCTGTATGTCTCTCAAGCCGCGCCCTGTTGTAGAGGCCATGAATGATTATTACTACAACTACCCGTCCTGCGGCGAGCGTAGTGCCCACCGTCTTGGAAAAAAAGTCACGGAAGAATATGAGACTGCCAGAAAGAAGGTGGCGAGATTCGTAGGAGCAAAGCAAGAGGAAATAATATTTACCAGAAACACCACAGAAAGCATCAATCTTGTTGCAAATTCTCTTAAACTTAAACCAACAGACACGATAATAACGAGCGACAAGGAGCATAATTCTAATTTTTTGCCGTGGTTGAAATACCATCATGTAATAGTTCCCACGTGCAATGGCAGGTTTGACATGGCAGCCTTCAGAAATACAGTGAACAAAAACGTAAAGGTTGTTTCAGTGGTGCACACATCTAATATTGACGGCGAGACTTTTTCTGTTAAAGAAATAGGTGAGACTGCTCACGACCAAGGCGCTGTTTTTATGATAGACGGCGCGCAAAGTGTGCCACATAAGGAAACAGATGTAAAAAAAAATGGCTGCGACGTCATGGCGTTTTCAGGACACAAAATGCTCGGGCCCAGCATCGGCTGTCTTTACATAAAAAAGGAAATAGCAGAAGATATGGAACCATTCATGGTAGGTGGCGGGACTGTGCAGGATGTTGTAAATGGAAAGCCTATATTCCTGAAACCGCCTGAGGTCTTTGAGGCAGGACTGCAGAACTATGCCGGCGCCATAGGTTTGGGAGCTGCCATAGGCTATCTGGAATCGATTGGCATGAAAAACGTAGAGAAACACGAAACCTCAATCAACAAAATTATTACAGAAGGCCTTAGCAGCATAAAGAACGTAACAATAATCGCCGGCTCGCCAGAAGAACGCGGCTGCATTGTTTCCTTCAATGTCAGTGGCATAGATTCAAAAGAATTGGCAATAATGCTCGACTCTTACAACATTATGGTACGCGGCGGATTTCACTGCTGCCATAACTGGTTCAATACGCACGGAATCAGCGGCTCTGTCCGCGCGTCGCTTTACCTTTACAACAACGAGGTTGATGCGGAAAAGTTCGTAGCTGCGGTAAAAAAAGTGGCGACTCTTGGAAAGTGATAATATGGTTTTTTGCATAATTGGTCTTGTGATTTTTGGTATTCTCGGTCTGTTCTCGGCAAAATACAGGAGATATTTCCGCGAATCACTGCACTGCATGCGCCGGCAGCTAATGCTCAAAGCGTGCGACACGCAGTTTGACCAGGAGATGAAATCAAAAATCTCTGCAAAGATAGGCAAAGGCAGCCCTGGGCTTGCACGTTTCGTCTTCAGGCGCTTTGCCATGCTCACCTGGATTCTTCTGATAATAATGCTCGTCAGCGCAGCCTTCATTGCCTACGGCTTCTACAGCTTTGTGGTCTACGGAAACTGCAACGGCCCAAACTCCAATGACTTCTGCATTTACAATGCGCTGCTGACCAGATCAGTGGAGGACAAAACAGCGGCCATAAAGCCGCTTGAGGTTGATGGCAACCCAACCATAGGCAGCTTGGACGCACCGGTTAAGATTGTGGAGGTCGGGTGCTTCATCTGTCCTTTCACGAAAAAAGCAGAGATATTCAGGCAGCAGATACTCAACAAGTACGGTGAAAATGTAAGCTTTACGTTCCGCATAATGCCGCTGCCCTATCATAATTTCAGCTCGGAAACAGCTGAGGCAGCTTATTGTGCGCTTGATCAAAACATGTATTGGGAATACCATGACAAGCTGTTCGAATACCAGAGCAGCATGAGCATCCAGAAACTGCATGACATAGCTGCTGAGCTGGGAATGGACACGACGCAGTTTGACAACTGCTTTGACTCCAATACGTACGTGGAGAAGGTCAGAAAGGATTATGATACCGGAGTCGCAGCTGGAATATTTGCAACACCGACATACTTTGTGAACGGCAGGACATTTGTCGGGCTCAAGGCATTTTCTGACTTTGAGAATGTTGTCGCCAGCGAGATGGAAGCCTCGTGCAGTGTCTGAAGTAATGCCAAAGGCTGGGTAGCGTCATTTTTAGCTATTACTGTTACATTTCTTGTAAATGTTGAACGTATTTATAGTTAACCAAATGAAATAGTTTGATATTATACTTTGGTTTACTATACATGGTTAAGCTTCGCTTAACCTGTACAGATGAAACTTCGTTTCACCTTGTATGTGACCAATTAATGTCTAGCTATTACAAAAATTGGTCAGCTATAAATATAAACGTATAAGAACTTTCATTGTAATAAAAATAGAGGTGCTTTAAATGACTGTAAAAATTTACACGACTACACACTGTCCCTACTGCGTTCAGGCAAAGGACTTCTTCAAGAAAAACAATGTCAAGTATACAGAAATTAACGTGGAAGAAGACGAGGCTAGCGCAGAGGAAATGATAGAAAAGAGCGGCCAGATGGGCGTTCCGGTAATAGACATAAACGGACAAATAATTGTCGGCTTTAACAAACCTGCCATAGAAAAGGCACTTAAAGAGTAATTTTATGGGTGAAGAATTAAATTACAGCGGGTGCTGGTCATATTCAGAAAATTAAAATGCTAATATGTTTCTTTTGATTGTTTTTGAAAGAAGCTCATTAGGTGTTTAAAATGGAACTCAAAGAAGAATCTCTCAAATTGCACAGAAAGAAGCACGGCAAGCTGGCTGTCAAGTCAAAAGTTTCTTTGAAGACAAAACACGACTTGTCTTTAGCATATACGCCGGGTGTTGCTGAAGTTTCTCTTGCGATAGCTGGCGACAAAAAAGCAGTTTATGATTATACAATGAAACGCAACACAATAGCCGTTGTCACAGACGGCTCGGCCGTGCTTGGTTTGGGAAACATAGGGCCAGAAGCGGCGCTGCCGGTTATGGAAGGCAAAGCCATACTTTTCAAAGAATTAGCGCGCATAGATGCGTTTCCCATATGTCTTGCAACACAGGACACACAAGAAATTATTAAGACAGTAAAAAATATTGCGCCTGCCTTTGCCGGCATCAACCTGGAGGACATAAGTGCGCCACGCTGCTTTGAGATTGAAGCGGCTTTGCAGGACATAGGCATACCCGTCTTCCATGACGACCAGCATGGAACTGCCATAGTAATAAGCGCGGCTCTTGTAAATGCTGTGAAAGTCGTTGGGAAAAAGCTGGAGGATTTGAAGGTCGTGATAAACGGCGCCGGCGCTGCTGGCACGTCCATTGCAAACCTTCTTTCATGTTTTGAGATAAACGAGCATGTCTGCACATCTGTAAAAGAGCTCATAATATGTGATTCAAAGGGAATAATCTATGACGAACGTCCTGATCTGAACAATGATTACAAAAAGAAGCTGGTGAAATACACAAACAAAAACAAGGTTACTGGCACACTGGCAGATGCCATGAAAGGTGCTGATGTTTTCATAGGTGTCTCGAAGGGCAATGCTGTCACGAAGGATATGGTAAAGTCCATGGCTCCAAATGCAATAGTCTTTGCCATGGCTAACCCGACTCCAGAGATAATGCCGCAAGATGCATTGGAAGCAGGAGCGTCCATAGTCGGCACAGGCAGAAGTGATTTTCCTAATCAGATAAACAATGCTCTTGCGTTTCCCGGCGTCTTCAGGGGCGCTATAAACGCCAAAGCGACCAAAATCACAGGTGAAATGAAGCTGGCAGCTACCAGAGCATTAGCAGGAAGTGTTGAGCCGACACGTGAACGCATTTTGCCTGACGTGCTTGACAAAAGCATCGTAAAGCTTATTGCTGACGCAGTCAAGAAAGAAGCAAGAAAGAATAAAGTAATACGAAGATAATAACTATAAATATATTTCTTTTGATTGAGATTTTCTTTTTCAAAGAAAAGCTCAAGAGGTGAATAATATGGCAAGATTAGTAAAGCATGAGGCGCAGGGCCCGCACGAAGTAAAAACGGCACACGGAGACTCTGTATTTGTCTGCGTATGCGGCCTGAGCAAAAACCAGCCGCTGTGCGACGGATCGCACCACAGAACAAAAGATGAGCAAGATAAAATATACGTATATGACAATGAAAAAAGGGTAGAAGTAAAATGATATGTTCTTTATAATCCATGACTAACGTCATAGGTATCTGAGAACATGTCATCCAGAATGCAATTTTCAAGAGAAATGCATTCTTAGATAGAGGTGAAAAAATGGCTGTAAAGAAAAAGAAACCAATGAAGAAAGATAGTAAAGCGTCATGTTGCGGCTGCTGCGGTAAATAATAGCAGCGCCTTTTTTCCCTTTTCAGGTGTAAATTATGAAATTTTATCCTTTGCTTGTTATGATAGTGCTCGTAGCGGGCTGTGCCTCTACAAAAAGTGTGGTGGGCGACCAGCAACTGCTCTCACAGTCCCTTGAACTGGAGAAGCTCTCAGATCAAAATAAGATCACGGTGGAGATGCTTATGGCATTCAAGGAAAAGCTTGCAGGAGACCCTTTTGCAGAGGACCTCGCCAGTGAGGCAATATGGCTTGTTCGCTACAATGAATACGAGCATAGTGCGCATTCACTTAATTTTCTTGCACTCTACATAAAAGACGGAACAAAGTTATTCTGTCCTGGCCATGAGATAGCACACGTACAGCTTTTCGCAGAACATAATGATTTCGAGCTGCTGAACGGTACTATACAGGGCATAGAAGACTCTTACCCAAAATGGAAGGCAGACGCCTATGCGAGAAGAGAAAAGTTTCCGGCGTTTTACAAGAAACTTGACCAAATTGTCAGCACTATAGATGAAATACTTCCAAAGATAAAGGCAGGCAATTACAGCATTGGCAGCGAAGTTACCTTCCTGGAAGAAAATGATATTTGTTAAAAGCGATTCGCTCATGTCAATAACTTCATATTCCGTTTTATAGATTTCGGATATATTCTCCGTACGTCATTTACCCAGCAGGATGTAAAGAAACTAAGAAGGCTGTTCAACGACACATACCCGCTGCAGTCAGGGCAGACAGTTAGCATGGACGGTAAATACATTTCTTTCTACGGCATCAGCGCAAATGTAACCGGCGATTCTTTGCAGCTGTCAGTACTGGGCTATCCTGCAGAGCTATCGGATAGTGCAATAAGACTGCCGCCCAACATAGTTTACAAGGGCAGAAATGTGCATCTTTTTGTCACGGAAATGAAACTGTCGTAAACATTTAATTCTAATTTTTCTGGAAATTAGTCTGCAGTCGCAAAAAATTACGCTGAGACTACATGCAATGAATAAACATAAGTTTTTAAGTCTTTTTGTCACTTTATGGTAATGCCAAAATTTAACAGGGCAAAGCCAGCTGAAAGCGATATATTACAAAAACTGGAAGCGCGACTCAGGAAATTATCAGATGCCAATTTATCAGAATCGCGCCGTTATTGTCACGATCACGTAGATGCAAGAAATTTCCCAGAATGGCTAGACTATGCCAAAACAACACTGCATGATTCTGACGCCATTAGAAATGCACTTTACTATGGATTCCAGCCCCTTTACGACAGCATGATATCTGGTTCTATTCCACCTGAAAGCAGATCTTCTGCATTGAAGGTTTTGGACAGGCTTGTGGAAGCGGGTGTGAAATTTCTTACAGGATATTATATGGGAGAGCCGGATCCTGCTCTTTTTAGAGAGGCGCTCAACCACATACAAGACGATATCAGAGCATTGGGGAGAGATGTTCGATATACTACAAAATTCAGAAACGTGGATTACAATGGCATATATCCACCTGGCATACAATCCTTTTTACAACAGATTTCTGAGCATTCTTTAGATGGAAAAGGATTTGTTCCTGATTATATTGTAGGATGTGCGTGCGGATCCAGCGAAGTCGTAATGCCCCTTTCAGGGTTTTTTGAGACGGACTTGGGCTTTCTGAGGAGATCATGGAGACGTGGCGACGACGATGTCAGGATGGTGGAAGAACAAGAACCTTTCATAAAATCGTGCTCAAATGGAAAAATCGTATTGTGTGTGGAAGATTACGTTTGTACCGGGAGATCATTACAACGTGTCATGAACAAAGTAAGAGGATATGGCGCGTCCTCCATAAAAGGCGCTTCTGTAAATGGTCCCAATGGGCCTGATTACCTGAAATCAGAAATTGATGGGAGAAAATTTCATCTTTATAGATTAAAGTGATGTTATGGACACACAATTGATAAACGATATCAGAGCTCAGCAGGAAAAACCACTGATAGGCGTGATAGGTTCTACGCGACCCACTAGAGATTATAAAAGAGAGTTCGGAATGAATGCAGGCTATAAACTCCGAGACTACGCAGGTCAATATGGAGGTTCTGTATTTACCGGCGGCGTTAATGGCGTCGGTGTCGATGTTTACGCGGGTGTAATAAAATACTGCATAGATAAGCTTTTGGAAAAAAGATTGTCGCTTAGCAGAAGTATGGCAGATGACAAATTTTTTGTTCTAGTACCTGAATATGAAGAATTTTTGAATGTTTCAATATCAAGGCTCCGCAGAAATTTTCCATATGAAATTCCAGAAGCTTATCAAGTGCTAGGCGCCCTGTCTCCCAGGGGCGCAGTGGATGTTGTGAGAGCTGGCAATAATATGAGTGAGAGAAGGGAATATTTATCAGAAGTCGCAGATATGCTTGTTGTTGTCAATGGTGGCGGCGGGACACTAGATGAAGCACTCAAGGCGCTCAAGTCTTCGAAGGGAGTCGTTGCAATGGAACGATCTGGCGGCGCAGCGTCTATTCTTGGTGGGATGAAAAGAAACGACATTCCACGCGTAATACACCTAGACAAAGATGATTTTATAGATTTTAGAGAAGTTGACACAAGTCTTATAGAAACAGCATCGAATGACGAAGAAATGATCAGGTACGTGGACAGAGTCCTTAGGGCTTAATTCAAAATTAGTTTTTATACTTCCAAAGACAAATTATTTCTATGAAAATCAGCGTGGTTGTCGTTAGTCTTGTTATACTGGCAGCAGTTCTGTTTATTGTTTTGACGCAAGGAAATAATGGCACTGGCTGCACATAGGAGGCAAAAATGTGCCCGGATGGAAGCGCAGTTGGAAGAACAGGGCCTAATTGTGAGTTTGCTGAATGTCCAACAGAGATAAATGGTGGCACTGGAAATAACAGCGGCATCTGCCCTGCGGTTTGCGTGCCTCTGTGGGTAAAAGCGGCCTTTGCTTGTGTAGTACCACCATGTCCGTCCGAGTTCACTTGTTTATACGATGAATGCGGCAGTGGCTACGGTGCTGATGGCGTTAATACATTCAAGACTCAAGAACAGTGCAACGCCGCAATAGCTAATTCAGCGCAAATAACCAATCCTGCTTCTGTAAATTGCATAGACAAAGGCGGCACGCTTGAAATCATACAGGAAGAGCCGGGCCCTGGCGGCGGCGGGCAGGTCTGGATGTGCACACTGCCCAATGGTCATGAGTGTGAGGAATGGGCTCTTTTCCGCGGCGAGTGTTCTTAAAAACATTTCTGTAAACATTTTCTAATGACGAATGATTTACCTGTCTACAAAATAAACGGATCATGGAAAGGTAAACAAGTGAGAGACTATCCTGTGCTTATTCTGCAGGCGGGTCTTCCCGTGAGTGCAGACATAAACACATCCATGGTAGATTATATTGCAGACTGCTTTCAAGTAACACCCAGCTATACAGGGCTTGGTGTTCAGTTTTATTTTGATCTGGACCAAGCAGATGTTGCTGTCGGCGTCAGAAACAAATTGAGGGATGTTGGCTACAGCGATGCTGATTTCGTTAGTTCACGTTGAGAAGTAGATAAATAATAATTTTGTTCCTGACTTGTTCTAAACCATATGTGTGTATTAAAAACCTCCAGACAAAATAAAGTTATGAACAAGAACCAATGGTAGATACCTGTAGCTGTTATTGTCCTAATATGGGCAATTATTTCCGGAACATGGTGGATTCCGGTTATAATGGTGGTCGTGTTCTTGCTGACGTACTTGATTATGCGAAAAAACAGGGGCCCAAGCTACGCTGAGAAAAAGTAATTTACAAATATTTGTTCTTCGGGTGAATGCTTATTAAGATCCTTCTTGCAAAATAGCTCCATGAATAAAAAGAAAAATATTGTCATTACACAGAAAGAGCATGACGAGTGGCACAAGAAAAACAAGGGCTATGACGAAAAAGATGTCAAGGCGCATGCAGCGTGCCACAAAAAAATGGGCATCATAGCGAAGAAATAGTTCTTTCTTCATCTAAAAATCCGCCCGATTTAGGCTAATTCGCTCTTTTGTGCGATAGGTCTTCGGCACTATACCACTACATAAATCCTAAAATCACATATTTAAATAGTTTGTAGTGGTAATATATAACATGAAAGTCATAACACGCAAGAAAGGGACAAAAAAATACTTTTATCTAAAGCATTCCTTCAGAAAAGACGGCAAAGTGATGTCAAGGGAGATTTATCTTGGCACAGAAATCCCAAAAAATATCGACAAGATAAAAGAAGAGTTGGAAGAAGAGCAGAAAAAGGAGCTTGCTGACAAGCTGGAAAGAATAAGAAACAATTTTCAGAGTGAATGGAAAAAAATACCGGAAAGCGTAAAGCAGCAGGAGAAAGAAGAGATTGCCATAGCATTTACATATAACACAAATGCAATAGAAGGGTCTACAATAACCCTCGCAGAAGCCAGGGAAATAATTCATGACAAGATCTCGCCAAGAAAGCCTTTGAAAGACGTGAGAGAAACAGAAACCCATGCAAAGGTATTTCTCTCCATGCTTGACGAGAAGAGTAAAATAGATGTTCTAGTTATTCTAAAATGGCATCAAAAAATTTTTGGCGAAACAAAACCAGATATTGCAGGAAAACTCAGAAGATATCTTATTCGTGTAGGATCTTATGTTGCTCCCGACTGGCAGGACGTCGAAAAACTGATGGGTGAATTTATTTCGTTCTTGAAGATACAAAGCACCAATCCTGTTGAATTCGCGGCCCGTGCTCACTACAAGTTTGAAAAAATACATCCTTTTGGCGACGGCAACGGAAGGATAGGACGCCTCATTATGAACCACATTCTTTGGCACAGCGACTATCCAATGATTATTATAGAATATAAAAAACGGCGTGCATACTACCACGCGCTGGAAAAGGGTGAAGAAAAATTTGTAAAGTATTTTTTGCGGCGTTATCTCACGGCACATAAGAAAAGGATATTAAATAGGTGACTATATTTACGGGTTTCGTAGTCACCCAATGTTAGAGGTTTTTCTAATACCTAAACTTCTTCGGTTAAACCTCTTCTACTTGTAACGGCTTTAAGCATCTACGTTTATTTATGAGAATGAATAAATGCGAAGCCTGCGGCCTCAATGTTTTCTTCAGGCAGATCCGTGGCATTTCTTGAACTTTTGACCAGAGCCGCAGGGACAGGGATCGTTTCTTCCTGCTTTGAATTCACTTTCTCTAGGTTTTTGGGACATCAGGGAAGAGATTTCTGCCATGTAAGGTTCTATGAGTGAACGGTCATCCAATGCCATTGCCATCTGGGCCAGATTAATCAGATAACTCTTATCATTTGTCATCCTGTATAGTCTTTCAGTAACATGAGCAGCTTCGCGCAGCCGTTCTGCATTGCCAAGAGCTGTAGCTGTTAGTTCAAGGAGAGGCACAATGTCTGTTTTTTCAGAGGCGCTGTACAATTCATCTAGGTAGTGGATTTCTTTATCAGTTTCACCAAGACCACCATAAACACCGGCTAGTCCCATCAATGTATCAACATTACCCGGATCCAGTTCATTGGCTTTTTCATAGATTTGAGCCAGTTCCCAGTATCTTTTTTTAAGCAATAGTTTTTTTGTTACAACTTTCATTTCACTGGCTATTTTTCTCTTTTCACCGCCAAGGTTCGCAGCAGTTTCATATTCCCTCAAGCCATCGGCAAACCTGTCAACAGCGAATAACAACTGTCCAAGGTTTTCGTGAAGCGCCGGTATATCCGGATTGCAGAAGATGGCTGCGGTTTGGTGATTTATGGCTCTCGGAAGATCACCGGTTTCATATTCTATTTTTGCTTTTCCATTCCAGGCCATAAATATTTCCGGACTTAATTCTATCAAACGATCCCAATAGGACATTGCTTCATCGTAGCGCTTATCACGGGTGAGCAAAGTTCCCAGTGTAACAATAGTTTCCGTGGCTATGGGATAGATTTCTACAGCTCTTTTGAAATCCTCCAGAGCCCTTGACCGCTGGCCTGCGTGTTCATAGGCCATGCCACGGCAATGGTAAAGCAGATGATTATCACCTACAGCTTTCAGACCTCTTTCAACTACTTCCACGGCCTGATATGTACTCCTCTGGAGAAGAAATGACTTTTTTGCATAGGGCACTGGATTTAGCGGGTTCCGGGCTATTTCGCTTTCCAGCATTTCAAAATACTTTGCTAATGGTATGCCCTGGGCAGCTATGTCTCTTTCAATCATCTTTGCTATGCCAAATACCGTTTCATCTTCTCTTACCATCGTGTATTCAAGGGGCAACATTTATCTCAACCTCATGTCAAAAAGATACAATCTGTAGGGCAAAACAGCCGAATCCGGAAGAATCGTAATAGTTCCGTCTTTTTCTATGCGTCTTCGGTCCAGTCCTATGCCATGCATTCCGTTCTCATCTTCCATGGCCAGCGAAGAAGTTCTTACCACGTCAATATTTGGATGAAGTTTTGCCATTTCCTGACCGATTTTCTCATGACCGTCCACAAATACCTCATTCTCACTGACTGCCATGCGGTAGGCAAAAAAGAATCTGCCGCCGCTTTTGCAGATTTTTCCCAGTTTGCTTATAACAGTATCACGGATAACCTCTCCGTGTTTTACTAATTTTTCTTCTCTAAACTTATCACCCAGATTAATGGCATCAATGAACTGCAGTGGCGAATTGTTGGTGTAGCCGCCGGAAAGAGTAAAGGATACCATGTCAGCTTTTCTTCCCTGGTTGTACAAAACCCTCATGGTGTTGTGCAAAGTTTGAATATCATCAAGTAAAAGAGTGGTCCCGTCTAGTTTCACGTTCATGACTGGATAGGGTTTCAGGATAAGTCCTCTTTCAGGGTCAAAGGATATGTAGGAGCGGGAGTAGCGCTGCACAGGACCTTTCCCAGCGAGCAACGTTTCGGCGGCCTGAAGGCAGTAATGATTGATATCAACGCCTATTGCAGAGCCGGTGTTTGTGGCAGCTAAAAATCTGCCAGTGCCGCAGCCTAGGTCAACCAGTAAACCCTGTTCGGGCTGGAAAAAATCAACACACCTTTTGTAAACACCGGTTTGATCGTGGTGAGCAGACAGGGCAGCCCAGTGGCCAGCATAACCACGCA
>Ga0209343_10006597_pt1 | contig 13861 bp, 7 predicted proteins | sample RifCSPlowO2_02_FD_184026 | JGI IMG/M metagenome (GOLD analysis project Ga0209343, IMG submission 184026) | Groundwater microbial communities from Rifle, Colorado - Rifle CSP2_plank lowO2_0.2 (SPAdes) (version 2) | ecosystem: Environmental > Aquatic > Deep subsurface > Groundwater | place: Rifle... | reverse complement strand
ACAAGAGCCGCCGTTGGGAACGAGCCAGGAGATAAGCCACGCCGGCAAACGCGCCCAGCCAGACTCCCCGCGTGAAGGCCGCCAGAAGGGCCAGCGTGACCACGGCTGCGCAGAGCCACGCGCCCAGGCGCATCCTCCGGGAGAGCCCGCCGAAGAGCGCCCCGGAAACCACCAGCAGCAACACCATCATCAACTGGCCGCTGAACGTCATCCAGTGGCTCATGAACCCGGTGATCTGATGCACCACGTAGCTCTCATAAAACGGCAGGCCCTGTTCGCGGAGTCGCCAGTAATCCAGGACGAACTGCGCCAGCCCATAGAGGGCTGAGATGACGCCGCCGAGAGCGATGCCCTGCGTGGTTCTCCATATCTGGCGCGGTTCCTGGTAAGCGTTGTAAGCAACGACGACCGCGAAATAAACAAAAAACTTTCGGAGATGGGGAAAGCCGGCCCAAAGATCGCGCGAGAAGGCCAGAGAGAGGATCGTCCACGCCAGGAAGGCGAGCAGGGCAAGTCCGAAGCGTGCCGGAAAGTAGATGGGACGCCGGGAAAGCAGGAGCGCCAGCAACGCCGCTCCCAACAAAATCTGCGAGGCCGCAATCGAGAAGAGAATGGCGCACGTAGCCAAGCCCGTCAGAACGGCGGTGGCTGTTTCCAGCCGGCCGGAGAACTTCGTCGGACTCGGGTCTCGCTCGGAGGCTGAGGTGGACAACGGCAATCCTTCCCCGCTGTTAGTTTCAGAGATCAATCTATCGGAAGCTTACCGAGGATTCAAGCCGGGTCATCAGGCCCTTCCATGCTACGCTGGGTTTCGGGCGCCGGAGGATTCGCCCCGCATCCGGAAAGCTTGTCGGACAATGCGATGGAACCCTTGGTTAAATCGGCTGATTCGTTCCGTTCGGTGAATAATACGGTTCCAGCGTGGCATACCCTGTCGGTGGACGCCGTAAGCTCCCACCTGAAGTCCACCCACGCCGGGCTAACCGGGGTCGAAGCGGCCCGCCGCCTGGAAGAATATGGCCCGAACGAACTTGAAGCCGCCCGCCGCATCTCGCCGTGGACGATTCTCCTGGCGCAGATCAAGAATGTCCTGATCCTGATTCTGCTCATTGCGGCGGTGCTCTCCGGCTTTTTGGGGCATGGCGTGGAAGCCGTGGCCATTGCCGTCATCGTTCTTTTTGCCGTGCTGTTGGGGTTTGTGCAGGAATACCGCGCCGAGCGCGCCGTCGAGGCGCTGCGCCAGATGGCGGCCCTCACGGCGACGGTGCTCCGCGATGGGCAGGAGAGTGAAATCCCGGCGCGCGACCTGGTGCCGGGCGATGTCATCCTCGTGAAGTCCGGCGACAAGATTCCCGCCGACGCGCGTTGGACCAACGCGGTCAATTTGCAGGTCGAAGAAGCGCCGCTGACTGGCGAATCGGTCCCCGTCGAAAAACAGACGGCCGCGCTCGAGAACGGCCAATTATCTCTTGGCGACCGCAAAAACATGGCCTATGCCGGCACCACGGTGACTTACGGCCGGGGTCGGGCCATGGTGGTTTCCACCGGCATGAGCACCGAGTTCGGCCGCATCGCGCAACTGTTGCAGACGGTCGAAACCGGCAGGACCCCGCTGCAGGAGAACCTGGACAAGGTCGGCCGGACGCTGGCGCGCGCGGCGGTCGTGGTCGTGGGCATCATCGTTGCGCTCGGCGTATTTCGCGGCCAACCCTTCCATGAAATGTTTATTTTCGGCATTGCCCTCGCGGTCGCGGTCGTTCCCGAGGCGCTGCCCGCCGTGGTGACCATCTCGCTCGCCATGGGGGTGCAGCGGATGGTCAAGCGCCACGCCCTGATGCGCCACCTCCCGGCCGTGGAAACGCTGGGCAGTACCTCGGTGATCTGCGCAGACAAGACCGGCACAATGACGAAGGATGAGATGACGGCGCAACGGATTTTCGCCGCCGGGCGCGTATGGGAGATTTCCGGCGCGGGCTATGAGGTGCGCGGCGGGTTTTTCCAGGGCGGGGTGGAGGTGGAGCTTCCTGAGCCGGTGCTGTTGCTGTTGCGCGCCGCATTGCTGGCTTCCGACGCGCATCTGGTTCGCACCGGTCCCGACGACCACTGGCGCGTCAAAGGCGATCCGACGGAGGGCGCGTTGGTGGTGGCCGCCGCCAAAGCCGGCTTGAGCAAAGCGGAAATGGAGGCGCAATTCCCCCGCGTCAACGAAATCCCGTTCACTTCGGAAACCAAGCGCATGACCACCCTGCACGCCACTCCCGCCACTCTCGCCACTCCCGAAGGGACGGTGGCCTGCTCCAAGGGCGCGCCGGAGATCATTCTCGATTCCTGCGCACGCTGGCTGACCGACCAGGGGGCCATCCCGCTCGACCCCGCCGGCAAGCAGACGATTCTGGAGGCGGCGCACCGGATGGCGGAGGATGCGCTGCGGGTTTTGGCTGTGGCGCACAAGCCGGACGCAAGTTTCGAGGACGCCGACCGCGACATGACGTTTTTGGGGTTGGTCGGAATGATGGACCCGCCCCGGCCCGAGGCCAAGGCCGCCATTCAGACTTGCGAACAGGCCGGGATCAAGGTGGTGATGATTACCGGAGACCATCCGCTCACCGCCCGCGCGGTCGCCCGCGAGCTGGGACTGCTCAAAACCGGGCGCGTCGTCACCGGGCAGCAATTGGAAGCCATGAGCCAGGCTGAATTTGAACGCGAGGTGGAACAGATTGAGCTTTACGCCCGCGTCTCCCCGGCCCATAAGCTGCGCGTGGTCACCGCCCTCCAAAAGAAAGGCTACATTACGGCCATGACGGGTGACGGGGTCAATGACGCCCCCGCGCTCAAGAAGGCCGACATCGGGATCGCTATGGGCATCACCGGCACGGACGTGACCAAAGAAGCCGCCGCCATGACGCTGACCGATGACAATTTTGCCTCCATCGTGGCGGCGGTCGAGGAGGGCCGGCGCATCTTCGGCAACATCAAGAAATATCTGATGTATCTGCTCTCCTCAAACTTCGGGGAGATCGTTCTGATCGCCGGCGGTTCGCTCGCCGGGCTGCCGCTGCCGCTGACGGCGGTGCAAATCCTCTACGTCAACCTTGCCACCGACGGCCTGCCCGCGCTGGCCCTCTCCGTGGACCCGCCCGAGCCCGACCTCATGCGCCGCCCGCCGCGCAATCCGCGCAGCGGCATCTTTACGCGCCCCGTCATCGGCCTCATCGCCGTGGGCGGGCTGTGGTCCGCGCTGATCAACCTGAACCTGTTTGTTTGGGCGCTCGACTCCGGGCGCAGCGTGGCCGAGGCGCAGACCTTGATCTTCGTCTCGCTCGTCCTGATCGAGTTCTTCAAAGCCTACAACTACCGCTCCGACCGGCATTCGGTGCTCCGCCGCCCCTTCGCCAACAAATGGCTGAATTTGGCCATCCTATGGGAGCTGTTGCTGCTCGCTTTGATTGTGCACGTCCCGCTCCTCCAGAAAATGTTCGGCACACAGACCCTGTCGGGGGCCGAGTGGGGCATGGTCGTTGTCTTGGCCGCCACGATCACGCCCGTGCTGGAGACAGCCAAATGGCTGCAACGCCGTGGGTCGTTTGGACAAGTGAGCTAAGAGCTGTTGCCTAACCTCCTGTGAAGGACCGTCAGGGCATGGCTTCAGCCATGCCGAAAAAGTCGGCCGCGCTGGGGGGCTTCAGCCCCTGAGGTTTGTCCCTCGGCGGCTAAAGCCGTAGGGAAGAGAGATTGATTCCACATGCTTTACGGCACGGTTGAAACTGTGCCCTGACAACAGCTCAAAACTGGTTTTGCCATAGCTTGTAGAAAACGGATGCAGCATTCCCGGCGCTGGCGTGCCTCCAGGAAAATAGCGTTGCCTCCGCGAAACATGTGATACACTCATCCCACAATATGGCGGTAAACACTCAGTGCGGTCTTCCTGCGGGCTTCACCTGAACGCTTCATTCGTAAGCGACCGGCGGCCGTTTCCCAAATCAAGGAATACAGAAAAGGGTCGTTCCCAAAATCAGCGCGGTGACGACCAGTCCCAACAGGCACGATACGCGGTTGGAACCAATTTTGCGATTTCTAACCGAGCAGAAAGGAAAATGCAATGAGCAATAATTGGAAGCTGGATGCAGAAGGATCACGATTTCTGACAGCGGCGGACACGATCGCCCGCGAAGTAATCCAACCGCTGGCGGCAACGGTTGACAAAGAAGGCCGGTTTCCGCAAGAGAATATCGAAGCCCTGCGGAAAGCCGGCCTGCTTGGACTCGTCAGCGCAAAGAAGGTGGGAGGGCAAGGCCAGGGACTTCGCGCCGCCGTGGCCGTGGCGGAACGGCTCGCCCGCGAGTGTCCTTCGACCGCCATGATCGTCATGATGCATTACGCTGCGACTGCCGTGATCGAACAACACGGCACGGAGAGCATCCGAAAAGCCGTTGCCGAGGGAGGGAAGCTGACCACGCTGGCGTTCTCCGAGACCGGGTCCCGCAGCCATTTCTGGGTGCCCGTCAGCACTGCGGAGAAAAAACCGGACGGCGTTCGGCTGAACGCCACCAAGCAACTGATCACGTCGGCGGGAAAATGCGACTTCTATGTTTGGTCGAGCAAACCCGCTGCTGCGGAAGGCTTGAGCACGATCTGGGCCGTGCCCGCGGACGCGAAGGGCCTTACGATCCCCAAGCCCTTCGACGGACTCGGATTGCGCGGAAATGGTTCGGCCCCGATCACGGCCCGGGACGTCCTGATTCCCGAGTCGAACCGCCTGGGCGAGGACGGCAAAGGGTTCGATGTGATGATGGGGACCGTAATGCCCTACTTCAGTCTGCAAAACTGTGCGGTTTCCTTGGGAATGATGCAAGGCGCGTTCGCTCGCGCTGTCCACCACGTGACAAATTCCCAATACTCTTACGACGGCTCCAAGATAGCCGACCTTCCGCAGGTCCGGGGGCATATCGCAAAAATGCGGGTGAAAATAGACCTGGTGGGAGGGTTCCTTCTCGACGCGCTGGATGCGATCGAGCAGCAACGGGAGGACGCCGTGCTGCGCGTGCTCGAGTCGAAGGTGGCGGGCGCCGAGACCTCGCTCGAAGTGCATGACCTGGCCATGCGGGTCTGCGGGGGGGCGGCGTTCCGCAAGGATGTTGGCGTGGAGCGCTTTTTCCGCGACAGCCGCGCGGCCACGGTCATGGCTCCCGTCTCCGATGCGCTTTACGAATTCATCGGAAAAGCAGCCTGCGGCATGCCGGTGTTTTGAACCATAGAGATATCGCCAGAAACTAGAGCTTCGGGAACTTCCGCCGTCGGTTCGTCTGCGACGACGGCTGGCTCCGGAGGCTCCAGGGCAAGGGAGAGCACCTCGTCCATGGTCTTGACGTAATGGAGCGCGAGTCCTTCGAGCTGCTCCTTCTTCAAGTCTTCTTCAACATGGGGCGCATTCTGGCGCGGGAGCGCGATTTCGGTGATGCCGGCGCGCTTGGCGGCCAGCACTTTCTCTTTGATGCCTCCCACCGGCAGAACCAATCCGCTCAGAGTGATTTCTCCGGTCATGGCCATGTGGGGCCGGACGCGGCGGCCCGTCAGCAACGACACCAGCGCCGTCGCCATCGTGACCCCGGCCGACGGCCCGTCCTTGGGGATCGCGCCGGCGGGAACGTGCATGTGAATCTCGTGGTTCTCAAAATGGTCCGGGGTCACGCGCCAGCGGTCCGGATGCGAGCGCACCCAGGTCAGCGCCGCCTGCATGGACTCCTGCATGACCTGACCGAGGTGGCCGGTCATGATTAACCCGCGCTTGCCCGGCATCTGGTTGGCTTCGACAAAGAGCACGTCGCCCCCGGTGGGAGTCCAGGCCAGACCCACCGCGACTCCCGGGCGCTCGGTGCGCTCGGCCACTTCCATCTCGGGCAGAATCATTGGCGCCCCCAGGCATTCCCGAACGACTTCCGGGGTCACCACCAGCCGTTCCTTGCGGCCCTCGGCGATCCAGCGCGCCTGCTTGCGGCAAATGGAGGCGATGTTTCGTTCCAGGTTCCGCAAACCCGCCTCCCGCGTATAGTGCCGGATGATTTCCTGCAGCGCCGCGTTCGGGAACTGGATGTCTTCCTCCAGGCGAATGCCGTTTTCTTCGGTCTGCCGCGGCAGCACGTGGCGGATCGCGATCTGGATTTTTTCCTCTTCGGTGTAGCCGGGCAGTTCGAGCACTTCCATGCGGTCGTGGAGCGCGTCCGGGATGGGGTCGAGCACGTTCGCCGTGGTAATGAACAGCACCTTGGAGAGATTAAACGGCACGTCCAGGTAGTGATCGCGGAACTGGAAGTTCTGCTCGGGGTCGAGCGCTTCGAGCAGGGCCGCCGCGGGATCGCCCCGGAAGTCCCGGCCGATCTTGTCCACCTCGTCGAGCATGAAGACCGGGTTGTTGGTCCCGGCGCGGCGGATGCCCTGGACGATCTGTCCCGGCAAGGCTCCGATGTAGGTGCGGCGATGTCCGCGGATTTCCGCCTCATCGTGCATCCCGCCGAGCGAAATCCGAATGAACTTGCGCCCCAAAGCCCGCGCAATGGATTTTCCGAGCGAAGTCTTGCCCGTTCCGGGCGGACCCACGAAGCACAGGATGGGGCCTTTCAACGCCGGCCGCAGTTGCAGGACCGACAGAAATTCCAGGATGCGCTCTTTGACCTTTTCCAGGTTGTAGTGGTCCGCCTCCAGAATTTCCTGGGCCTTGACGATGCTCATCCCGTTTTCGCTCGATTTGCTCCACGGGAGCGTGACCAGCCAATCGAGGTAGGTCCGGCAGATGGTGTACTCGGCTGCCGCCGGGGACATCCGCGCAAACCGCTGCAATTCCTTGAGGGCCTCTTTTTCGACGTCCTCCGGCATCTTGGCCTCGGCGATCTTCAGCCGCAACTCCTCGACTTCGCGCTGCCCTTCCTCGGTCTCTCCCAATTCCTTCTGGATGGCCTTCATCTGCTCGCGCAGATAAAACTCGCGCTGGCCTTGCGCCAACTGGTCCTGCACCTGGGACTCGATCTTGGTGCGCAGCTCGGTGAGCTGGCGCTCTTTGACCAGGTGGCGGTTGAGAAGGTCGAGCCGCTTGGCGACATCGAGCGTTTCGAGCAGTTCCTGCCGCTGTTCCGTCGTCAGGAAGCTGAGCGAGCTGGCCACAAAATCGGCGAGGCGGCCGGGCTCCTCGATGTTCAAGACCATGGTCTGGAGCTCGTCGGAAAGCCCCGGGGACGCGGCCACAATCTGCTGAAAGGTCACGACCACGCTGCGCTGCAAGGCCTCCGTCTCTGCGGTCTTCTCCAACGGCGCTTCGTGCAACGCCGTAATCTCAGCCTTCAGAAACGGAGTGGGCTGCGAGTACTTTCGGATTCGGACGCGCGACAACCCTTCCGCAAAGATGAACAGGCTTTCGTTCGGCATCCGGATCACCTTGTGGACCAGCGCGAGCGTGCCGACGTCATAGAGGTCTGCCGCTTGAGGGTTGTCGGTTCGCGGGTCCCGCTGTGCGGCGATGACAAGTAACTTGTCCTCGCCCAACGAGTGGACCAGTTGGATCGAACTCTCCCGGCCGATCGTCAGCGGCAACACCGCGTGCGGAAACAACACGGTATCGCGCACCGGGAGAACCGGCGCTTCTTTTGGCACCACCATCCGTTTCGCTTCGGGTTCCATGTTCGCTCCTCGTGGACGCCGCCCGGGGCCGGGGGGATGGCTTCCGTTCTGCGCCGCCTCCGGCTGGAGGGCCACGGCGTCGTCCGAAACCACCCATGGAAGCGGCCGCGAGCCTTGCCAACTCAGGACCGCGTCCTCACTCCTGTTGGATGCGCCTGCCGCTCAGAGAGTTTCCGGGCCAGTGCCTTTCTCTCCACTCCCCGGCCGGCTTCTTCATCCAATTTGTAAGGAGCACGTTGAGGGCCAGGGCTAGGGGATCGTGGAATAACACCCCAGAACGCGGACGAATTCGGTGATTTCAGCCAGGCTTTTCAGTGCATTACGAGCAGGACCCGAGGCCGGGTTGCCTTGGAAGTCAAGATAGAAGAGGTATTCCCAAGGGCGGCCTCGCAAAGGGCGGGATTCAATTTTGGACAGGCTGATGTCGCGCAGTGCAAACACGCTCAGGCAGCGGAAGAGCGCGCCGGGCAGGTTCCTGGTGGCGAACACGATGGAAGTCTTGGTCCCGGTGGAATGCGAACCTTCCAGACGGCGCCGCCCGAGCAGGAAGAACCGGGTATAGTTTTCCGGGTCGTCCCCGATGTCTTTCGCCAGGATACGTCCTCCGTAGATCGTAGCAGCGGCCTTGCTGGCAATCGCGGCAGCATCCGGCAGGCGCTGTTCCACGATCATTCGGACGCTGCCGGCGGTGTCGTAGTAGGGGACCACTTCCCATTTCTTGTGCCGTTCGAGAAAGCGCCTGCACTGGCCCAGCGCCGGGGGTTGGGAATAAACCTTGCGCACCGTCCGCAGCGAGACGCCGGGCCGCGCGATCAGATTGTGAACAATCCGCACGTTGGTTTCGTAAAGGATGGGGAGGCGATGCTTTAGCAACAGATCATAGTTTTCGTGGATGGACCCGTAGAGTGTGTTTTCGATCGGGACCGTGGCGTAGTCAATCTTCCGCCCGGCCAGCGCCTGGAACAGCGCCGGGAAGTTCGGCAGAGCCACCAGCTCGGCCTCGCCGGGCATCAACTTCCCCGCGGCCACTTCGCCGAACGCGCCGCGCTCTCCCTGGAACCCCACCCGGGTCTGTTTCGACAAGATTGGCTCCTTGGTTCTCTCGGTTTACTCGGTTCTCTTGGCAAACCCCGAGCCACGCACCCCCGCATTATGCGAGGTTGACCCCAGATTCGCAAGCGGACGGAACGGAGGAGATGGGCGCCAAGCGGGCGAGAAAGCAATCCGAACTACCGCCTCCCCCACCGTGCCGAAGGGAGCTTCCCCGCGGCCAACGGTTCGGCCAGCCTACGACCCTATTCGGAACTTGTTTGAACGGGGATGGACTCGGGCACATCCAAGCGGATTTCGGCGAGTGCGGACATGAGGTCCGCCGCCCAACGATATACATTGTGTTCTCGAACGATTCGGCGCATGGACCGCATGCGGGCGCGCCGGTCCTCGGGAGCCATCTCGAGTGCATAGCGGATGGACTCCGCGAGTTGTTCGATATCATATGGATTCACGATGAGGGCGTCGCGCAACTCGCGACACACTCCCGTGAACCGGCTCAAGATGAGTACGCCGTCCTCCTCGTCCCGGGCCGCCACAAATTCCTTGGCTACTAGGTTCATGCCGTCGTGCAAAGACGTCACGAGGCAGAGGTCAGCCGCCTTGTAGAATGGCTCGATTTCCTTTTGACTGTGATGTTTTTGGAAGAGGAGGATGGGTCTCCACTTCTTGGTCTCGAAGCGTCGGTTGATTCGATTGGCCTCCTTGTCCACCTCGACGAGGAACTCCTGGTATCGCGGGATGTTTGTCCGGCTGGGCGCGCCGATCTGCACAAACGTGAACTGCTCTCGGTACGAAAGGTTTTTCTCCAGAAAGCATTCGATCCCACGGAAACGCTCGAGAATCCCTTTGGTATAGTCGAGCCGGTCCACCCCAATGCCCAGGAACGCTGCTTCTACGCCAAGGCTCTTTAAGAGCGAAACCTTATCGGGAGGAGCGGCGGGAGCGGCGAGGCCCTTTCCGGACTCGCGGCTGCGGTCGGGAAAGGCAACACTGATCGGGTAGGGCCGGACGACTGTGAAATGGCCACCGCGGTTGACGGCAAAGCGCTCCCAGTCAATCTGCGATTCGAGCACGCGGTCCACCGTTTCCAGAAAATTGTTACAATGCGATTGGATATGAAAACTCACCAGGTCTGCGCCCAGCAACCCGTCCAATACCTCTCGTTGCCAGGGGCAGATCCCGAATGCTTCCGGATTGGGCCACGGGATGTGCCAGAAGATCGCCACGCGCGCCTTCGGCCGTTTCTCCTTCACCAGCTTGGGGAGCAGCGCAAAGTGGTAATCCTGGATGAGCACGATGGGCTCCGGGGTCCCTTCCATCTCCTCCAGGACCACCTCCGCGAACTTCTCGTTCACACGCTGGTACTCCCCCCAATCTGAGGACCGGAAGATCGGCCGTGTGTGGGCGATGTGACACAATGGCCAGAGACCCTCATTGGCGAACCCGTAATAGTATCCCTCCATTTCTTCCCGGCTGAGCCAAACTCGCCGGAGCGTGTATTGCGGCTGGTCGGGAGGCACTGCAAGACGGTCCCGATAGTTTACGCTTTCCCGGTCGGCATCGCCGGAACCGTGCGCGATCCATGTCCCCTGACACGCTCGCAAAATCGGTTCCAGCGCGGTGACCAGCCCGCTGGCTGGAACCACCACCTGAATCTCCTTGCCGCGGCGGACGTGTTCGTATGGCTCGCGGTTGGATACGACAAACAGGCGGTTGTCCCGCAGCTTGTTTTGCATCGTAACGCGGAGGCGCTCGGCCGTCCACAGCGACTGCCCGGTGGCGCGCAGGCGGGCTTCTTCGTTTGCGACCGCGCGGGCTTCCGACAAACTCTCCGCCAGATTGGCAACCTCCCGCGAAAGGGGGCGGAAGAAATCCTCGTCCGGGAGGTTGGCGTGCGGCGAAACCTTTCCGGCCCGCAGGTCTTTGATCCAGCGTGTCGTTCTGGCGATGGGGGACAAGACCGTCCAGCGGACGATGAGGAAGATGATAAACACGACCAGGAGCACCTGCGCGACCACATGCCACAACGTGTCCCGCCAGATGCGCGCGCTTTGAGCTTCAATATAGCTGGCGTCGTGAAAGACCGCCAGATAACCGCCCGCTTCCGACGCGCGCTGCAACGGAAGGAACAGATTGCCGCCCCCTTCGGACATACGCCGCAACGGAAGGAAGTAGACATGAATCTCCTTCTCTCCGATCCTCGCGAATTGGCCAAAAGCAAAACCCTGGGCATTGGCCGGAGTGAACAGAATAGTAGGAGGGACGTAATTGTAGCGGGCCTTGAAATTGGAACTGACCGCCAGGGTGGTTCCCTTCGGATCGTAAACAGCGACCCCGGCCAGCCGTTCTCGATTCCCGAAGCGTTCCACAATGGGCTGGAGCTGCTTCAGATAACGCTGTTCCAAGAGGGGCTCGACGATCTCCCGTAAACTCTCGGCCAAGACTTCGGCCCGTCTTTCCAGGTCTTCCCGCCGACCCTGCTCTTCTGCGCGAACCTGGTAGCGGGTAACCACAAAGGTGACCAGAGAAATTCCGACAACGAGAAATAAAGTGAGCCGCAAGCTCAGTCGCATGGAAGCCTCCGCTTCAGAGTACCACTCCGGGGTTGTTCGCGCCAGACCGATTCTTGGGGGATCGGGCAGCGAAATCGCCGCTCGGATTACCGCCACCCGCCCTTGCGCTGGCTGGCGATTTGCGATACCGTGGAAGATGGGCAATGAAACAGAGGCGGAGCGGCCGAGATCAGACGATGCGAACCCACGCCACCACCGTCATCTGCGTGCGGCGCGACGGCAGCGTGGTGATGGCGGGAGACGGGCAGGTCACGCTCGCCGAGAACGTGGTCAAGCACACGGCGCGCAAGATTCGCCGCCTGTGGAACGACCGCATTCTGGCCGGGTTTGCCGGTTCGACGGGGGATGCCTTCTCATTGTTTTCCCGGTTTGAGACCAAGCTGGAGCAGTTCAACGGCAACCTGAGCCGGGCCTCTGTCGAGCTGGCGAAAGACTGGCGCACCGACCGGGCGTTGCGTCACCTGGAGGCGCTCCTGCTGGTTGCCGACGCCAAAAACACGTTTTTGCTCAGCGGCCAGGGGGACATCATCGAATCCGACGACGGGATTTCCGCCATCGGTTCGGGAGGCCCGGTGGCGCTGGCCGCGGCCCGCGCGCTGATGAAGCATACGCCGCTGTCGGCGCGGGAGATCGCGTCGGAGGCAATGGAGATCGCGGGACGGCTCTGCATCTACACCAACAACAACATCAGCGTCGAAGAACTCTGATCCCGTCTCTTCGGGAGGTCGCATGGCAACTTTCCTTCCCGCTACCGTCGAAGCCGAAGTGGTCCCTTCGCTCGATGAATTGTCGCCGCGGGAGATTGTCCGGGAACTCGACAAATATGTGATCGGGCAGCACGCCGCCAAGCGCGCGGTGGCCATCGCGGTGCGCAACCGCGTCCGTCGTCAGAAGCTCCAGCCGGAGATCGCCGAAGAGGTCATGCCGAAAAACATCATCATGATCGGGCCGACCGGCGTCGGAAAAACCGAGATCGCGCGGCGGCTGGCGCGGCTGGCCAATTCGCCCTTCCTGAAAATCGAAGCGTCGAAATTCACCGAGGTCGGCTACGTCGGCCGCGACGTCGAAAGCATGATCCGGGACCTGGTCGAGATTTCGATTGACATGGTGCGGGAAGAGAAACTCGAGGAGATCGCCGACAAGGCCGAGGCCGGCGCCGAAGAGCGGCTGCTCGATCTCCTGCTGCCTCCCTCGCCGGCGAGCGAACCCGCTCCGGCCGGAGAAACCGGCGAATCCCCGGCCGATTCCGCGGCGCGCAGCCGCGAGAAGTTCCGCACCCAACTGCGCGAAGGCAAGCTCGACGAGCGCATGGTCGAGATCGAAGTCCGCGAGCGCAACTTCCCCGCCTTCGAGATCATCTCGTCGAGCGGCGTCGAGGAGATGGACATCAACATCCGCGACATGCTGCCCGGCTTCTTCGGCCAGAAAACCAAGAAGCGCAAGATGCGCGTCGCCGAAGCCATTGACTACCTGATCCAGGAGGAAGAACAGCGGCTGGTGGATATGGACCAGGTGACCCGGACCGCCGTCGAACGGGCCGAGCAGGCCGGGATCATCTTTATTGACGAGATTGACAAGATCGCCGGGCGCGAGAGCGGACACGGCCCGGACGTGAGCCGCGAAGGCGTGCAGCGCGACATCCTCCCGATCGTCGAGGGCACTACGGTGAACACGCGCTACGGGTTCATCCGCACCGACCACATCCTGTTCATCGCCGCCGGCGCGTTTCACGTCAGCAAACCGTCCGACCTGATCCCGGAGCTCCAGGGGCGCTTCCCGATCCGCGTCGAACTGGGTTCGCTCAACGTGGACGACTTTGTCAAGATTCTTACGGAGCCGAAGAACGCCCTGATCAAGCAGTACACGGCGCTGCTCGAAACCGAAGGCATCAAGATCAGCTTCACCAAGGAAGCGATCCTGGAACTCGCCAAATTCGCGGCTACGGTCAACGAGCAGACCGAAAACATCGGCGCGCGGCGGCTGCACACCATCATGGAGCGCCTCCTCGACGAAATCTCGTTTGAAGGCCCGGACCTGAAAAAGAAAACGGTCGAGATTGATGCGGACTACGTGCAACAGCAGCTCGCCGCGATCGTCAAGGACCAGGACCTCAGCCGGTATATTCTCTAACCCGGGTTTCTCACCAGGCGAGTCCGGAAGCGAGTTGTGTCATAAAATCCCCGAAGGGGATTCACAAGAGTAGGCGGGGGCAACGCCCCCGGATACCGGACATCCCCCGGGAAATGCCGACCCCGGAGGGGTCGCACAAAATTCAAGCCGTCCGACCCTTTCAGGGTCGAATCGAAATTACACCTTGTTCCGGGGGCGTTGCCCCCGGCTATTCATGTTTTGCCCTTGCAGGGCAACCGAAACGATTCCGCGACATCGGTTCGTGGTGAGAAATACGGACTAGGGAGTTTGCAGTGTTGGTAGGGAGCAGTTCTGTTTGTGCGGAAAATCATCCGAGGCTCTCATGCCGACCCCAGCCTTGCCGGGGGAGGAATCTGCTGTTGCCGTTCCGGACGAAAAGCAGATCCCTCGCGTTGCTCGGGATGACATCATCGGAA
>Ga0209343_10006595_pt1 | contig 13862 bp, 6 predicted proteins | sample RifCSPlowO2_02_FD_184026 | JGI IMG/M metagenome (GOLD analysis project Ga0209343, IMG submission 184026) | Groundwater microbial communities from Rifle, Colorado - Rifle CSP2_plank lowO2_0.2 (SPAdes) (version 2) | ecosystem: Environmental > Aquatic > Deep subsurface > Groundwater | place: Rifle... | reverse complement strand
CGCGTGGAACATCAGCTTCTCCTTCGGAAAAGCCTTGCTGAAAGCCCGGTCGATCGCATGGGTGAGCGGCGCCTTGGGGTTGTACCAGGGCACGTTCGACATACAGTACTCAGAAAGTTTGCCCAGCGCGGCGAAGAACTGCGCCTCGTACATGCCGGGGTTTCCGGGTCCGATGATTCCCATCGGGTTCCAGCGCTGCTTGACCATCTCCCGGCGCACCAGGATCGCGTCGTTCAACCGGCAGACGAACATCAGGAAGTCGGCGTTGGTCGCCTTCGCCTTGGAGACTTCGACTGAAAGGTCCTTGGCCGCCGGGTCATAGGAGATAGTGTCAACCACTTTGAACGGCAGGAAATCCAGCCGTGGCAGGATGGCGCCTATGCCCTTGGCCATGGACTGCCCGAAGGTGTCGTTCACGTGCATGAATACGGCGCTCCGCGGCACGGTACTGGTTGCACGGAAGATGTCGCCTATCAGGGCGAGTCCGTTGCGCGTCAGGTCGATCGCGGTCGGGAAGTTGCGGAAAGTGAACTTGTAGCCTTGCTCGGTAATCTGCGGCGCCGCCGCGATGTTGATGATAAACGGCACGCCCTTCTGCTCGCACACCTGAGCGATGGCCGCCGACGCGCCCGAATCGAATGCCCCGACCAGCACGTGAGCGCCCTCGTTGATCAGCCGCTCCGCGCGTGAGCGTGCCATGTCGACGTTGGTTTCGAAGTCCGCGTGCATGAGCCGGATCGGCATGCCGTAACCCAGACCCGGCAACACGGCCGGGGCGATGTCCGCGCCCAGCTTGCAGGACCGGCCGAAAAATGCCTGCGCCCCCGAAGTCGGAAGCAAAACCCCGACGTTGAGCGTCGCCTGCGCCCGCGCCGGGCGCATCAGCGATCCGCTCGAAACGATTGCCGCGGAGGCGCCCAGCCCCGCGATAAACCTGCGGCGCCCCGTATCGGTGGCGCGCACCGTGTCATATGCACTGATCGGCTGTTGCTTTCGGCTCATGGCTGTCTCCTCTCTATGGATATCTACGGGCGCTATTGTCCTGATTTTCAGGGTACTTTGGAAGCAGCGAAGTCATGACACTCTACAGTTCCGTCCTCGCGGATGAATTTCCCGCCCTGCTTGGCGCGCCAGGCGGCCGGAGGCCCAAGCTACCGTTTTGCCTCCAGTTCTTCCCAGCGCGACAGCGCCTGCATGAGCTGATCCTCGATATCGGCGATCCGCTGCTGAAGCTGCCGCGCCTGCTCCGGCCGACCACGATACAGGGCAGGATCGCCGAGTTTGGCCGTGATATCGCCCTGCTCCTGCTCCAGGCCTCGGATTCTCGCTGGAAGCTCTGCAAGTTCCCGCCCCTCCTTGTAGCTGAGCTTGGACTTGCCCGGCGCGGGCCGAATCCGAACGTCGGTGCTTTGCCCTGCGCGCAGTGCCCCCGAATCCTGCTTGACCGGACCTCTCCCGGCAGCGTCCCCAGCGGCTTTCGCGCGCTGCCAGTCGCTGTAGCCGCCTGCATACTCCTTCCATCGCCCCCCTCCCTCGAAAGCGATGGTCTGTGTTACGACATTATCGAGAAACGCGCGGTCGTGGCTGACGAGAAACAAAGTGCCGGAGTAGTCCTGCAGCAGGTCTTCCAGCAATTCCAGCGTCTCGATGTCCAGATCGTTGGTCGGCTCGTCGAGCACCAGCACATTCGCCGGCCGGCTGAACAGGCGCGCAAGCAGCAGGCGGTTGCGCTCGCCGCCGGACAGAGACTTTACGGGCGCGCGCACGCGTTCCGGCGGAAACAGAAAGTCGCCGAGATAACCGATCACGTGTTTGCGCACGCCATCAATGTCGAAATACTCGCTGCCCGGGCTGATGGTGTCGGCCAGAGAGCCCTCCTCGTCCAGTGCCGTGCGGAACTGGTCGAAGTAGGCGATACCGAGCCGGGTGCCCATGCGCACCTCGCCCGCTTCGGGCTCTATTTCGCCGAGAATCAGCTTCAGCAGCGTCGTCTTGCCGCTGCCGTTGGGGCCGATCAGCCCGACCTTGTCGCCGCGCAGGATGCGGCAGGAAAACCGGTCCACGACGCACTTGTCGCCGTAACGCTTGCTGACATCGCCGAGTTCCGCGACCAGTTTTCCTGATCGCTCGCCCTCTCCCAATATGAGCTCCACCTTGCCGGCACGTTCGCGGCGCGCGGCGCGCTCCGAGCGCAGCGCCTCCAGCCGGCGCACGCGACCCTCGTTGCGGGTCCGCCTGGCCTCGATGCCCTTGCGAATCCAGACCTCCTCCTGCGCCAGCACCCGGTCGAATTTGCGGTTCTGGGTGCTTTCCACCTCGAGGGCCTCGGCTTTTTTCACCTGATAAGCGCTGAAATTTCCGCTGTAACCGGTCAGCCGGCCGCGATCCAGCTCGATGATCTGCCTTGCCACCTGGTCCAGAAAACGCCGGTCATGGGTGACGAACAGCACGCTTCCGGCAAAAGACCGGAGCGTTTCTTCCAGCCATTCGATCGCATCCACATCGAGATGGTTGGTCGGCTCGTCCAGTAGCAGCAATTCCGGCTCCAGCACCAGCGCGCGAGCGAGCGCGACACGCTTCTTCAGTCCGCCGGAAAGCTCCGAAACCAGGTCATCTTCGACCAGCCGGAGCCGGCTCAGAGTGGCTTCTATCCTGTGCTGCAAGGTCCAGCCGTCGCTCGCGTCCAGTGCTTCCTGCAGCAGGTGCAGGCGTTCCAGCAGCGTCGCATCCTCGTGCGCATCGGCCAGCGCGTGCGCGACCGCGTGATAGTCAACCAGCAACTGCGTGCCCTGGCCCAGACCTTCGGCTACCGTCTCGAATACGCTTTGCCCCGGCCGGAAATCAGGCTCCTGGGAAACGCTCGCCAGTTTCAGGCCCGGCGCGCACCAGACTTTGCCGTCGTCGGGGTCGGATTCTCCCGCCATGACCCGGAGCAGACTCGACTTGCCCGTGCCATTGCGCCCGATCAGGCCGATCCGCTGGCCGGGCTCGATGACCAATTCGACATGATCGAGCAACGGCACATGGCCGTAGGCCAGGCATACCTGTGATAGCTGGACGAGGGGCATCTATGCGCCCATCATGGATTTCAAGGCCTCATGCCTACAGCTACCAGGTAAGCCAGTTTGCGGGATGCATATCGCTTCATGGCTCACTGTTCTTCGCCAATCATCGGCCAATGCCATGCGTCGGGGACTGCTCAAGTTCTCGGTCGAGCAATGCTGCCAGCTCAACACAAACACTTAGCGCCGCAAAAGCGGTACCAGGATCGACATCAGCACCATCAATATGCTGACCAAAATTTCCGAATCCATGCGCTGCATTGGCAAGTGCATACGCAGATTTGCTGACGAATTTCGCCCGTGCAGAAGCTTTGCCCGACCCCGTTATTAGCTGCAACAATCGAATTTGGTCCGGTCGAGCGGTCGGAAATTGTTCGTTCCAAGAATCAATTCCGATCACTCGATCATGCCTCCACATAGCGAACCATTCAGAAGGCACCTTTTTGCCTTCAAGCTCCTGCGCCCAAATCAAATCAAGTGCCTGATCGACGATTCCCCTTATAGCGGAAAGGCAAACCTGTGGATGATCTGGCAGATCCTCTATGGCGCGCTCGATGAAGCGTTTCAACTTTGCATCCAGCTTAGGTAGCTGAGCTAGTCGACGCTCGAGAAGCGCGCGAATATTGGATTGAAAACTCTCCGGAGAACCGAAGAGCCGGATCATGCTTCCAGAATCATCGCCTTGACTAGCGAGGTACCTTTCAAGAAAACGGGAATTACTGGCTACCTTGGCCCCCACTCTCTTCATGAAACCTTTCTCAGTCAGGTGCTCAAGGTCGGGCTGTCTGATTTTGGATTGCTCGACAGGCGTTCCTTCAGAGGTTTCTCTGAAAATGTCTTTGCTGGACTCAGGACAATCTGCCCACAGTGCATTCAGCATTGCGGGGAGTTCATCAATAATTTTCTCCGCGCAGCGGTTTGCTTCCGCTGGACTGACAACACTGCCTGTGCCTAGCTGACCTATCTCGTTCAACAATGACAAGAGCAAGGGTGGGAAACCACCACTCCAATTTAGAATTTCTGTTTGCGCACCCGGGGCGATCGTAATGCCGGGCAGCCGGGAGACCGCGGCCTCGAGGTCCGCGTCGTCAAAACACCCAATCCTTACTGGTGTCGGATCAAAGATGTTCCAGAAATCGCTTGTCTGCGCGTCAGCACTTCGAATCAGATCATGTAAACGCCGACGCGATGCTGTAACCAATCTCAAACTCGGATTTGACGCCAATTCGCGTAACTGGTCCCACAAGTTGCGGGACAGCTTGCCGTTGGCTAGTGGTTTGTCGAAACCGTCCCACAGCATCAAGACTTTGGTACCTTGATCTTTGAGTATGTCAAAAACTTCGACAAGGTCATTGTAGGGATTGCCCTCGGCCGCGCGAAGGCAGTCAGAGTAATCTTGATTTATCGTCTGGAGAGCAGTTGCAAGCTGATCGCGCAACCCAGACATGAATGCCTCATCGCTATCAGGTGTCTGGTGTCCAAGATCCCAGAGGATGACGGCACTGTATGGTGCTCCGGCTTCGCGCATCTGTTGCACGAGTGCATGCAAAACCACTGACTTTCCTGCAAACCGGGGGCCGATAACCTGAAGATGATCAGGAGTCGGCTTCGTCAGGGCACTGCGCAGCCGCTCCATGGTCGCCTTTCGTCCCACCATCGGTGGTACAGTTGCGCCGCAAATTTGAAAAACGCGCTCAGGCATTCTCTTCCTCCGATTCGGCCCGGGCGCGGCTCAGAATCACTTCATAATCATGTTGTTGTTCGATCCATGCGCCCATCAATGGAATGGAGAGCTGGTAATGACCATCTCCGATTTTTCCAACAAAGTCGATCAACTCCAGTTCCCTTAGCGCCGCCAAATCGGCGTCAAGAAACTCGTTGCTGATCTCCACCCCGCATTGAGCTAGCAATTCCTGCAACTCGCCGAAAGCCATGAGTTCGGCTCGGCTGCTGCGCTCCGCACAGAGCATCAGGATTAGGCGGCGCCGGCCGGACCCGGCGTAGTCCCACAGACTGGCGAAATGCTCGAAGTTTTTCACCAAGTCAGCACATGCCCGTTCCACGACACTAAGGGTGATCGAGCGTGTCTTGGTTTGCTCCGCGAAATCGAAAATTCGATTGCACAAACATTGCAGTAGGTAAGGCTGGCGCGCCGTCACCGCAATGACACGCTCCGTGGCTTCCGGCGAATAGGTCAACTTTCCCTTCAGCGGTTCGGTGACAATTTTTCGGGCATCGTCCGCATCCAGCGCAGTGACGGAAATGCCGGTGCCGAGGCCATAAAGCGCTGACCAATACTCTTCACGCAAGCGTCTCAATCGGCGTGAACCGGTCAGGATGGCCGAAAAGCGCGGGTAGGTCTGAATCAAAAAGCGGATGTTTTCTGGTACCTGCGGCGATGTCACGCCGTTGTCGATACCCTCTTGCAGCTTGTCGAATTCATCCAGCATCAGCACCAATCCAAGCCCTTGCGCGGCAAGCAGATCCAGCGCTACTTCCAGGTAGTCGCGGAAATCAGCAAACGGGGATTCCTCGGAAATACCTTCATGGCACGCCCGTGCAACGCCCAGTCCCGGCTTGCCCGCAGGAATTACGTTGCCGTTGGGCAGTGGCGTATCGATTTTCAACTTGATCACTGCCTTGGCAATACTGGTGGCGATTTCGCGGAAAACCTCGGCCGTGGGCACGCCTACTGCATTGCCCGCGCCTTGGGCGCCCTGGAGGCTGCAATACGCGGCCAGCCAGCCGGGAACTGCCGTCGCACCTTCAAGGTGGCGAAGGATTGAAGTCTTGCCGGCGCGGCGATTCCCTTCGAGCAGGATGACGTTGCCGCTGTCAATGATCTGACGGGAAATCTGGTCCAGCAACTGCGACCGGCCATAGAAAACGTCATTAGCCTGGTTCGGCTCCAATGGACTTCCAGTGACATAGGGACTGCCACCGAGATCGACAGTCTCGGCGGCTTCGGCTTCCGATTCGAACACATCGAAAGCAAGCTGAAGTTCGCCATCGACGCTTTGGCCGTCCAGTGTTTTCGCAGACCAATGCAGTTCGAGGGTAAAGATGCCGATCACCTTTGGCACGTCGCCTCGCAGGGTCACGCTGAACGACTGCTTCTCTGGGAGGAACGCGACCGAACTGCCGCCCCAGTCAGGTGCTGTTTCGATGCAAACGCTACGTAGCGGCAGTGCGCCGGCATTGGCTGCTGTAATGCTGAATTCCACCACGGAGCCAGCTTGCAGCCTGTTGATCTCGGGCGTCGCGACAATCTCGGCATGCGCCAGCAGGCCGGAAGCAACGGCCTTCAGCCATGCCGCCAATTGCTCCGCCAACGCTCGGCCCTGTGCCTCAACCGGCAGATGGCCACTCGCCTGCGACGAGGCCGACTGAAAATTGCGTTCTGCCTCCTGTACAACGTTCAGCAAGCTGGGACCCTCCGGAATCTGGCTCACGCCTTGCAGCGCCGAAAAGCCATCGTGCAGCGGCATCAGCCAGCGCTGGTGCTGACTGGCGATTTCATTGCCTTGACTCCAGCGCCGTGCCGTTTCAGCAGATTCAACCAAGGGCTCCACTAGCGAGAGACTGGGCGGCTCGTCAAGACCATCAATGAACGAGGGAATCCGCCGACTGATGTCCGACATCCAGGAGGCGAGCCGATCCAGCTCCTTCGCTCCGGTGGCCTCGACCAGGAAGGCCAACACATCGGTGCCGAAATCCCGGTACTGGGATGCCGCGCGCTGCTGCAATGGCAGTGGCGGCAGCGGCACTCGCAATTGATCTAGGACCGGGCGATTCAAGTGCTGAATCACTGCGCCACGTGATTGAGCCGCGAGCCAGTTCTGGCAAGCCGCGCTGGCCAGGTAGGCAATCAGGAAACCGGGATCGAGCCGGCTTTGATCGACGCGGACCACGTAAAGTCCGTTCGCCGCGACACCGCTCATCGCGCCATTGCGCACGATGCCTGCCTTGCCAATTGTGCCGGACTTGGAAAGAAGCACGTCGCCGGCCAGCACCCGCCATTGCGGATCAATTGCGTGCAATGCGGCGACGCGAACCCAACTGCTGCCTTTGCTCACGACGCCCTTTTGAATGTCCTTGATGCGGATGTAGCTGACTGGTCGCTCGCCCTCCGGCTCGTCGGTCAAATCTCGGGCATTGATCGAGCGGCCGGCGACGATCTGCGCGCAATCTGATAGCTGAGCAATGGAGAAATCGCCCCGCATTTCATCCAGCGCGGCAAACAGCGCTTCGAGTCCCCCTTTCTCGCGGCGTCGTGGCGTCAAGTCCCAACCGGCCGCCGCCAGTTCCTCGTGTGAAAGCTCCCAGGCGTGCTGCGAGCTTTGGCCCCGCACGATCTCCGTGAGTTGCTGAACGCTCGGGTTGCGTATGGTCGCGGGTCGCTTTCCTTTTGCTGGTTCAAAGTAGTGCGAGGCATCCACCATGCGCACCCGCTCGCTTGCGCCAGCTTTGCGCAATAGAAGCAAGCTACCTTTGACTCCGGTGTAGGGCATGAATGCGCCGCCCGGCAGGCCAATGACGGCTTCGATCTGCCCACGCTCGACCAGTTGCCGCCGCAGTTCCTGCTCGGCCCCTCCCCGGAACAAGAAACCTTCCGGCACCGCAACCACGGCCCGGCCCTGCGGTTTCAGCTGAGAAATCACATGCTGGACAAACAGGCCTGTGGCATCGCCCGTAAGAATCGGAAAATGCTCGTAACGCCAGGGCTCCCGCGGAGTTTTTAGGCCAATCGGGGGATTGGCGAGAATCACATCGAAGCCTTCGCGGCTCGGGCTACGCACCGGGTCGCGCTCCAGGCTGTTGCCCAACTCCAGGTAGGGGGTCTCCACGCCGGCCAGCACCAGGCGCGTCAGGCCGATCACAAAGGCCTGCGGGCTGATATCGATGCCGAACACTTCCAGGGGGGCGTAGCCACGGCGATTGAGGGTGGACGCGCCCGACTGTTCTGCGTGCATCCACGCCGAGGTGAGGAAACCGGCAGCGCCGAAGCTGGGATCGTAAAGGCGCTCGCCCGGACGCGGGTCAGCAAGCGCAACTGCCAATTTGGCGATGGACGGTGGCGTCAAGTGCTGCCCTTCGTGGCCGCCGATCGTTTCCGCCACGACACCATCAAAGAAATCGAGCAACTGGCGACGGTCATGGGCGGTTTCGAACGGCTGCTGCGCCAGCCAGCGCACAACATCGGAGAGATAGACGAAATTGACCTCGGCGATACGCCGCAGCGGATCGGCCAACATGTGCAGATAGGTCGACAGTGAGCTTTCTCGCGAATCGTGCAAGCGGTCAAGGGCGGGACAAAGCTCCTGAGAGATGAACCGGCCCATCTCGGGCGGCGTCAGATCGTGCCAGTGGCGCCAGTGCAAGCGAGCTGAGAGAACCGGGCAGAAGCTGCGATCCTCAAAGGACGCCATCGCCTCCTGCTCGGCCTCCTGATGATCCGCCCAACGCAGCAATAGGAAGGTGGAGAAGATCTCGCCGATTAGCGGGCCGGAAAGCCCCATGCCGTCCAGGCTTGCCACCCACTTTGCGGCCTGTTCGCGAAGGGTATCCGACTGCACGACGCTTACAGCTCCCCGGCGAAGGCTTTGCGGAGAATCGCGTCCCGCAGTATGGCGCGCTCGGCCTGCGCGCCCGAAAATTCCATCTTGAGCTGCGCGCAATAGGCCTCTGCCCGTTGAAGTTCCGCGACTAATTCGGTTTGCGTGGTGACATCCGGGACAGGAATTTCCAACGGCGCCAAATCTTTGCGATTTAACTGTGGGATAACGCCGCCATTGGACAGTTTCGCTAGGTCAAGTGTTAGGCACCAGTAGTAGAGGTAATCAGCGCTGATGACCCCCTTCTTGGCTTCCACCGCCATCAGATTCGGGTCAATCAGGGCCGGCCGACCAAGTAAACGCTTTTTGTTCGTGGCAATCGCACCACCCCGCTTCGGGAAAATCACCGCCCCAATGTTGATGACGGTACGGTCAGCCTCAGCACGCGGGAGAAATTCTCGTGCGGTTTGCACAACACGTTCGTTGCCGCCCGCATTCATGTCGCCCACTTTCACGAGTAAGACCGACGAAGCGCCGGAGTCCGCAACCTGTCCCTTTGGTAGCGATGCGCCGCCACGAATATTTGCGGCCTCCTCGAGGGTGCAAACTGCGTAGTTGGCTCGAATCTCCACAAAGCGCGTGTTTAACAGCGATGGGAACAGGGCATTGAGCTCGCGAGCGACCTCGGCGGCGTTGCCCTCGATCTCGTCGACCCGCTCCATACACTCCTTGATGCGGGAAACTATCCGTTTCTGGTCGATGACAGATGGCAATGGAATCTCGGCATCCATCACGTCACGATCAGTCACCGCTGGATAATTGGCCCCGCGCATGCAGGCCGTTAGCTGGCCAATGAAGTCTTTGTACAGTGAGCAGAAAAAAAGCCAGTCCGAGGTGATCTGTTCAGTTGGCCGAAGGACACAAAAACCGGTAGAGCAGACCTCGCCATCGAATTCCTCTGGGATCTGGGCAATGGATTTCAGATAGGGCCGTGTGGTGGCAACAATTACATCTCCGCGACGAATCCTTTTGCGCGCTCGACTTGGAGCATCACGACCAACCAGGCGCTTTGGAAGAGTTACCGAGAAGCTCTCGTTCGATACGGACGCAATGTCGACATACAAAAACTCTGCATTTGGCGATCTGGTTGGATCAGCGACCTCTTTATCGCCGCAGATGGCATTAAGCTTCTTCAGCGGCCAAGGAGATCCTAAAAAAACACTCATTGCTGCCGCTCAAGCAACTGCTCAAGCTCGCCGAGCAGATCCATAATCCGCTCTTCCTTGGCCTTGATCGACTGCACCAGCTCCAGTGCCGGCCGATGCTCGTAGTCGTCCTGCTTGTTCGGATTCTTCGCGGACAAGTCGTAGCCCTTGGCCACGATGTCCGCGATGGGCACGGTCCAGGAGTTCTCGCTCTGCTCGCGTTTTTCCCACTTGGCAAGAAAATCCGGAATCTGGCTGCCCGGAATCGGCTTGCGCGTCTGCTTGAGCTCGAAACCGTCATTGGTCAAGTCATAGAACCAGACGCTTTTGGTGCCGCTGCCATCCGCCATCTTGTCGAAGAAGATGACGTTGGTTTTGACGCCGGTATAAGGCAGGAAGCAGCCTGCGGGCAGAGACAGAATGGTGTGCACGTTGAACTGCTCCAGCAATTCTTTGCGCACCTTCTGATCCGGCCCGCCCCGGAATAGCACGCCTTCCGGCACGATCACGCCGGCGCGGCCACCTATGGCGAGGTTGGCCATGATGTGTTGCAGAAACAGGCACTCGGTGGCGCCGCTCTTCACGCGGAAGTTGGTTTGCAGTTCCTGCGCCATCTTGCCGCCGTAGGGCGGATTGGCGAGGATGACCTTGCGTTTGTTCTTCTCGCCTACGTTCTGGCTGTGCAGTTCGAGGGTATTGGCCAGTTCCAGATTGGCCCCCTCGATGCCGTGCAGGATCATGTTCATGGAACCCAGCAGATAAGTAAGTGGCTTGAGTTCCAGGCCAAAGAACGTCTTGTTCTGGATCTCGTCCAGTTGCTTGCCGCTCAGATTCCCCTGGCGGCGCATGTAATTTGCTGCTTCGCCCAGGAAGCCTGCGGTGCCGAAGCAGGGGTCATACACGTGCTCGCCCGGCTTGGGGCGCACCACTTCCACCATGGCGCGGATGATGTGGCGCTGGGTATAGAACTCGCCAGCGTAACCCGCTGAATCGGCTGCAACGCGCTTGAGCAGATCTTCGTAAATCTCCGAGAGTACGATTACATCGGTCTCGTCGGAGAAGTGCAGCTTGTCTACCTGCTGCACGACCCTAGCAAAGGTCACGCCCCGCCGGCAATAATTGCGCACATTGTCAAAGATGCGCCGGAAACGTTGCGCCAGGACATCCTCGCCAAGGCCCTTTTTCGGGTCCGGGCTGGTGAGCTTGATCCAGAGCTTGCCGTCGACGAACTCGAGCATCTCATCGGGATGATCGGTGTCCTTGGCCCAGGCGGACCAGGCGTATTTGCCAGTCAGACGGCGCTCGTACGGCTTGTCGTCGAAACTGGCCTCTTCTGCCTTGCGCGCCTCTGCTTCGTCAAAGGCCTTGAGAAAGAACAGCCACGCCAGTTGCTCGACGTAGTTGCGGGCATCGACGCCTTCCTGGTTGAGCTGGTCGCAGGCGTTCTTGACGATCTGCTGGACTTCCTGACGGCGATGGTCGGTCTTTTTGCTCATTCTGCGTTCCTATTGTTATGCGTGTGCCGATGACGCCGATTACGCGGTCATGGGCACGTAGAGGTGTTGCTTCACCAGTTCGAGATCGGCCTTGAGCAGCGCGGGGCCACCGTAGCGGCGTGTCAGACTGCTGAAGCTGCCGAATTGTTCGACAAACTGCGGCGCACCGTAGGTTTTCGCCTGTTCCAGGTCATCCACGCCGAACAAACGGTAGTGATCCAGCGCGGTCTGCCAGAAATGGCTTTTGATCTGCTTGTCCTCGATGATGTCCGTCTCGCCCAGGTGGTCGAGCAACCAGATCTGGTCTTGGTCCCAGAGGCGGTTGGCGCGGTCGTTACGCGTCGGCACGCGGGGCATCTGGAAACCGATCTTGGCGAGGATATCTACGTCATCCGTGTCCGGCAGATCGAGGTAGTGGCGAAAGGCCGAGGGATAGATGTCCCGGTCGCGCATCTCTTCACGCAGTTCCTTACGGCTTTTCTTGTCGATCCAGATGCGCAGCAGCTCATCGAGCCCCTTGTGGCTAACATCGAGGATGAACTCGCGGGATTGCTCGATGTATTCCTCGAATGGCACCTTGCGGCCATCGGCCAGGCAAACGTAACGGTGGGTGGCCGAGATAACGACCGATACCCCTTGGGCGAGATACTTGGGAGTTGGCTCTCCAACCTTGAGGGGTTTGGCCGGTTTGGTTGTGTACGCCTTCTGCCTGTTGGCGGGATGGCCGTCGAACTCGGCATCCTCCAGTTGGCTGGCGCCCGAGTAATCGAAGAGGGTGAAGTAGCGCTTGTTGATGTCCTCGCATAGACGGGTGCCGCGCCCCTTCATCTGCTTGTAGAGAATGGCGCTGCGCAAGGGGCGCACGAACACGATGTTCTTGACATCAGGCGCGTCGTAACCCGTGCTGAGGAGATCGACGGTGACAGCCACACGCGGATTGCTGGGGCCGACCACGGCGAAGTTTCGTTCCAGCTGATGGCTGTTGCGCTCTGAACGGGTAATGCGCGCCGCATAATCTTTTTTGCCTGAGAGGCGGCGCAGCTCCTGCGCCATGAAAGCAGCGTGAGTGTCATCCACGCAAAACACAATGGTTTTGTCATCACGCAACGCGTATTTGCCAAGCACTTCCCAGAGGTCTTCGGCAATGGCTGTCGTGCGATCCGGCATGCGGATGTCCCGCTCGAAATTGGCGGTGGTGTAGCGCCTGCCGTCGGGTCCGGTAAAGCCATTTTCATCGACATTGGTGACCCGCTCCTCGAGCAGGTACGGTACCAGGTAGCCATCCTCAATGGCCTGTTTGAGGCTGTAGGTGAACACCGGATCGCCGAAGTAATGCTGGGTCTCGCGGCGCTGTTCTTCGTCGGTCAGTTCGCGTTTGGCTTCTTCCAGCTCACGAGGTGTAGCTGTGAGGCCGAGCTGTAGTGCGACGCCGAAGTGTTCCAGCACGCCGAACCAGTCCCCAAAGCCGGAGCGATGGCACTCATCGATGACAACAAGATCAAAAAAGTCGGGATCGTAGTGCTGGAAAACTTTCTTGCCGTCCAACTCCTCATCGAGATTCTGGTAATTGGCGAAGAAGACCTTGCCAACCAAGTGCTGCCCTTGGGCGACCGTATCCTTGTCGATTTGTACGCGCTCTGATGCCGTGTAGGCGGAGAAGGCCCGATAAGCCTGATCCTTAAGACTGTTACGATCCGTGAGGAAGAGAATGTGCTCCCGCTTGAGCGCCTTGCCATTAAGCAGCTTCCAGATGAGCTGGAAAGCGGTGAAGGTCTTGCCGGTGCCCGTGGCCATGAGCAGGAGCACCCGATCATTGCCCTGCGCGAACTCCCACAATGTCTTGTTGATCGCCATGTCCTGGTAGGGCCGCACACCTTTGCGGCTGACCTGATCCAGGTGGTACCCGGCCGCGAAGGCGCTTTCCCAGCGAGCCCAGTCGATCTCCGCGCCCATGCGGGCGATGATGCTCTCAGGCGTAGGGACGGCGGACAAGGTCTCAAAGTCGCCGGTCTCGTTGTCGGTCAGAATCCAATCGGTGCCGTTAGAGGCCAACGAGAAGCGCAGCGCCAAGCGATGCGCATAACGTGATCCCTGTTGCATCCCATCGGCAGCACTTTCGGCCTCTGCCTTGGCCTCCAACGTTGCGAGAGGGACGCTGCGGTAGCGCAAGACATAATCGACGATGATCGCCTGCGTCTCGTCGTACATCGTCTCGCCGGTCAGGTTGACTCGACCGGGACCGATGTGCACTTGTTCCTGCCAACTCCAGCCTGCGCGCTCAAGCGCGGGCTCGATGATCTCCTTGCAGGTTGAACGCTCGTTTCGTGCCATCTTAGGTTCTCGACAAATTATTTGGGGCCGGCAGCCCGGTCAAGGTGCACGCGTGTGACGCACAGGGTAATGCAACACTTGTGCCAGGTCAGTCCATTTCGTACCTGGTGAGCCAATTGGACAGCGTCTGATAGCTCTTGAAGCCCAGCAATCGGGCGGCCTGGGTCTTGTTGCCTTTCGACTGTTCCAGCGCCCGCTGCAGATAGTGGCGGG
>Ga0209343_10006593_pt1 | contig 13863 bp, 12 predicted proteins | sample RifCSPlowO2_02_FD_184026 | JGI IMG/M metagenome (GOLD analysis project Ga0209343, IMG submission 184026) | Groundwater microbial communities from Rifle, Colorado - Rifle CSP2_plank lowO2_0.2 (SPAdes) (version 2) | ecosystem: Environmental > Aquatic > Deep subsurface > Groundwater | place... | reverse complement strand
TCAGAGCAATTGTAGCAACAGTAGCTACATAGTCACAAAGCGCGTTTAGTACGTTTAAGTAATGAAATGAAAATCGTTTTCCACATTATACTTTTTGTCTTATTTCTTGTAATTTTGTTGATTTCCAGCCGGGTAGACTCTAATAGATCGTCGTGGGGGATTATTTTACCTACCGCAGTTATCTTATATGCCCTATCTTGTTTGAGCTCATACCTCCAACAAAAATGGTTCCCTGAAAAACCAAGCATGGTTTTTAGTGAAGATTATACCAGAGCATTGAGAATTTCCAATGAAGGAAATATCCAAACTGCTATTGTTAAACCAACTATCAGTATCAAAAGTTTTGACATAAAAGACCGTAAAGATCATCCACAGTTCGATCAACAAAAGTTTCCTTATTTGTATGGTCTCCATTTTTCTTTTGATGTTATTAATGGTATTGAACACAAACGAGATTTAGTTCTTACAAGGGTTATTGCAAAACTTTACTGTAATAATGAAGCCGATATTTTAAATCAAGCTTTTGACTATAATGAGCGGATCGAAATGTCCAGTTCTAAAAATATTGCAACAATAGATGGATTGTTTATTGGACATCCTAGGAAAATCGAAAATTGTAAGTTACAAATCATCTGTAAATTTAAAAATTACCCAGATGTTATCTCTCAAAAAGTTGACGCTTTGATTCTAAAATATAAAAATGACCGCTAAATCCATCCACATAACCACATTCGGGTGTCAGATGAATAAGGCGGACTCGGAGCTCTCCCTGGGAATTTTTATGGAAAAAGGCTACCGAATCGCCCCCGATGAGGCATCTGCAGACGTCATACTCTTTAACACCTGTTCAGTCAGACAGCACGCCGAAGACAAGGTATATTCCCGACTCGCACAACTTAAGAGGCGCAAGGACAACAATCCGAAACTCCTCATCGGCGTCCTCGGCTGTATGGCGCAGAAGGAGGCACAACAGTTTTTCAAACGGTTCCCGCACGTTGACATGGTCTGCGGCACCAGGATGTTCGATAAGCTCCCCGACCTGTTGGAGAGACTGAACGACAACGGGAAACACCTCCTGGCCGTCGGCGAAAAGGATAATGTTACGTATTACCCCAAACACCGCACGCCGGGCCAACATCCTTACCAGGCATTCGTAACCGTGATTAGAGGATGCAACAACACATGCTCTTACTGCATCGTACCGTCCGTAAGGGGACGTGAGATAAGCAGGCCCGTAGAGGAAATAGTCAAAGAGGTTGAGGCACTGGCACGAAACGGGGTCAAAGAGGTCACTCTGCTGGGACAGAACATCAACACGTATGGCAGTGACCTGGCCGGTGGTATCAATCTTGGGACACTCTTTAGGGCGGTACACGATGTAGAAGGTATTAAACGAATCCGTTTCGTCACCTCACACCCAAAGGATATGACCCTGGAGACGCTGGAGGCCATGGCCTCCCTGACAAAGGTTTGCAGACACCTCCACATGCCCGCTCAGTCCGGTTCCGACAAGATTCTAAGACAAATGCAACGAGGGCACACGGCCGAATACTATATCAAGCTGACGGAAGAGGCCAGACGGCTGATGCCGGACATCACAATCGCCAGCGATTCCATTGTGGGCTTCCCTGGCGAGACTGCCGAGGACTTCGAAGACACCATAAAATTAATGAGGGCCGTCCGCTTTCAGAACTCGTTCATCTTCAAGTATTCCCCCAGGCCGGGCACACCCGCCGCCTCGCTCTCCGACGACGTCCCGATGGAGGTAAAAAAGGAGAGGAACCAGATACTGCTTTCGCTTCAGTCGGAGATAAGCCTGGAAGAAAACCGCAAGATGCTGGGAAAGGTGGCAGAGGTGCTGGCAGAGGGACCCAGCAAAAATGATAAACAGAAACTGGTTGGCCGCACTACGCAAAATCACATCGTGGTCTTTGAGGGTCCGCTCGACCTGCGTGGTGAAATCGTGCGGATAGAGGTTTGCGACGCCACTGCCCTGACCCTCTTCGGCAGGCTCCGCAACGTTTCTCCTGCTGGAAACCGAACGCCTGCTCTGCGGCCACAACTGAGGTGACTGACACGCCCACCGACTAAAATAGTCCCCTCTTAGAGCTTGACTGCTCGTAGGCCCTCAAATCTTCCGTAACTGCGTTCTTGACCACGGCCCTTTTCTTCTCCGGGAATCTCCAGCAGGAACTGTCGCCGACGTCGTTATTCCAAAACAATCTCACCTCACCGTCCACCTCGGCAAGTGTCAAATTATTCCCCAGGTCTTCATGGTTCTGCGCAAGGCCCAGGAGGGCATTGAAATCGGCCTCTGTCAGGCCGTCTATCCTCACACGGGCCAGGGGACCAGTCTTGGCCATGGGAAGAAAGCCGAGCATATCACCTGCGGAATCAAATCTGGTCGGGTCGTTTGCACCCATCATGTCGCCGTTCATAGTAAAATTCTCTCCAGGATATGAGTTAGAATCTAAAATCCATCCATTCTTGCAATTTGTAGGGGCGGGGTCACCCCACCCCTACGCAAAGCAAGATGCCTAAAAAGGAATCTTGAGTCCCAGTGCCTTCAGGGCGCACCAGCCCCTCGCCCCTTCAAATAAAACAAATGCACCGCCAAGGGCCAGTCCCATCTGGACGTAGATTGGGTAGGCACAGCCTCTCGACATGTAGGCCAGTGTAAGAAGCACCGCACCAAACGTCAGCCGAAGCATACGCTGTCTAACGTCCAGATTGCACTCGAACATTATGCTTTGTAGTACCTCACGATAAACCGCAAAAACATTTCACTGACGCAACACCATTAAATTTTATTGTATAATACCACAAAATCAAAACAATTTTCCGGCAGTCAGCCTTTCAAAACGCTTTCACTCCCTGCCGTAGCCGCTCAAATAATTATTGAATCCTCGCTTAACGGACACTAGAATCATCCTATGTCTGATTCATATCAAAGTCTCGGAAAGGAGTAGATTGTGTCAACTACGTTAAAGGCAATAAAGTCCACCGCATCAGAGGTGCAGGCGAAGATTCTCAAGAAACAAAAGCCCTCGATGAGCTTCCCGCTGAGGACGCTCAGCAACGTAAGATACAGACCCAAGGAGGGGTTCTTTGAACTAAAGGGCTCAAAAAAGGTACGCACCCTTACGGTAAATACCGTAAAGACCTTTGCCCAGACGCTGAGGATGATGTCCCTGTCAAAAGAGCTGATAGAGCAGGACGACATCGCCACCAAGAGAGAGGCCTATTACGTCTCAAAGAACTGGGACAAGGCCCGATTCGACGAGCAGCCCGAGTCAGACGCCGTTATGGACGACATCGAGGCCATGTTCGAGGTGAACCGCGAGCAACTTGGTTTCATCCCCGAGGAAAAGGGCGGCGACGTGGCCGGGAAGCTGATAGTCGTGGATAAGGACGAAAGGGGAAGGCCGTTGCGTATAGACTGTACAAAGTTCGGCTCAGGGGCATACTCCATACCCATCTCAGTAGAACATCTGGGGTTTGAGACGGATGCAAAATTTATACTGGCCATCGAGACGGCCGGGATGTTCCAGCGCCTGGTCAAGCACAACTACTGGAAGACGGCGAACTGCGTCCTGGTATCCATGGGAGGCGTGCCCACCAGGGCCTGCCGCAGGTTCATAAGACGGCTTTCCGAGTCCAAGAACATACCCGTTTATGCCTTTGTGGACGGCGACCCGTACGGGATAAGCAACATATACCGGACGCTTAAGGTAGGTTCAGGGAACGCAGCCCACATAAACAAGTACTTCTGCGCGCCCAATGCACGGTATCTGGGAGTGACACCACAGGACATAATAGACTATAAGCTCCCGACCCACCCCCTCAAGGAGGTGGACGAAAAGCGCGCCCTTGATGCGCTCAAGAACGACCCGTTTATCATCCACCACAAGGAATGGCAGGAAGCCATTAAACAATTGATAGAGATGGGTGTCCGCGTCGAGCAACAGGCCCTTGCCAAACACGGGCTTAACTACGTCATTGACACCTACCTGCCCCGGAAGCTCAAACACCCGGAGAAATTTCTGCCGTAATGTGGATGTGTAGGGGCAATTCATGAATTGCCCCTACGTACTTTGTGGTACTCTCTCTGTACTAAACACAAATACCTTCCCGCCGCCAACCTTGATTTGGGGATCAATGGCCATAGAATTCTGAAAACGCAATTATCAAACCGACACCTAGACCGACGGTAGCAAACATCAAGGGCATACCGACCTTCATCCAGTTCGCAAATGTAATTGGCTGTTTTGTTTTCTTACTTAGGAACATTACAACGATATTCGGTGTAGCCCCAATCGGTGTGGCAGTACTCCCAAAAGATACACCCATAGCCAATGCCCACCACAACGGTGTTGCGTCTACACCCGATCCCTCTAAGTGCATTAGAACGGGTATTAACGCCAGGGTGAGGACGCTGTTTTCCACGATCATAGACGTTAACGCTGCGAACCATGCGACGGCCAACACCGCCACTATCATATTTTCTCGTGTAAATGCAACAGCCTGTGATGCGAGAAGATTCAGGGTCCCTGCCCTCTCAAGCCCGCCCACGCACACAAACAGCGTGCCGTAAAACAATATAATACTCCATTCTATCTCCGACAGAAGCTGCTTTAGGTTGGGCCGCACCAGAACCAGGGCCAAAGATGCGCCAATCAAGGTTATGAAATAGGGTTCGAGGCCAATTATACTCTCGAGTATGAACAGTATGACGATTACTCCTAAACAGGACAGAAGGGTAATCATGTTCTTTTTGTTTACCTTCAGCACTCGTACCTTTATCTCCAGAAGCTTCTCTATCTCCGGACGCCTGGTCTCATATCTAAGTTCCTTCCAGAAGATACCAATAATTATGGCAAACGTTACGGCGGCGGCTGAAAATGCAATAGGCGCCATGTGGATAAAAAAGTTATTGAATGTTATGTGTGCCGCAGAACCAATCATGATGTTGGGCGGGTCACCTACCAGACTGGCTGTACCCCCTATAGTTGCCAGCATGGATTCTGCTAAAATGTATGGAAGCGGGTTTATCTCCAAAAGCTCAGCAACCTTAATAGTTACCGGGACAATCACTATCACCATTGTCACGTTATTAACAATCATGGACAAAAGCGCCGTAACCGTTCCCAAAACTATCAGTAAAAGCTTGGGGGTTCGTCCGAACTTTGTTGCGATGAAAAAGGATACGAGCTGCAAGAACCCGGAATGCTCCAAAAGCCCCGTCACAATCATCATTCCAAGAATAAGCCCCAGGGTCTCCAGGTCTATTGCAAGGAGCGCCTCTTCCGAGCTGTAAAACCCCATGTAACGGCCTACAAGTGTCATTAAGACCGCACCGGCCATCCCGACAATGGCAATATCTACACGGTTAACTATTATCGCAGCAATTGTACCCACAAATATACCCAAGGCAGTGAACACGGCCGTTTTATCGTAGGCCGCGGGTTCCTCCATCCTGTAGACAAAGATGGAACCCTGCAGTTTACCAGGTTTTTTTATTATTGGCAGCTCACCAAATACAGTTTCATCGGCAAGCTCCAGTTTGGGCAGCAGCAGGCCCTCTTCAGCCAGTCTTTGTGTGGGTCCCTCATACTCCGGTTGAGAGCCAGAGGTACCTTGGTCACTACCCTCTCCATATGCAAATGGCATCCCCCATCCTGCATAAAGCAAACACGCAATTATTAATGGAACAAGCCTCATCAGCATCTCTGTTCCCTTCGATGGAAAACGCCAATCAACAAATAACAATTTGTAATCCGATATGCACACAAAATCCCGGCAAGGATATTATCACATTGGGAATGCCGGACGGCAGGAGAGGGAACATATCAGACCGTAGAGAATCACACCCCTGGAAAGAGGGTGACAACAAAAGTAAAAATTGTTCCTGCAAACTCATGACCAACACAAATCAGACCCCATGAGTTACCCCCTCTATACCGAATACAAATATCTTCCCGTCGCCTATGCGGCCTGTGAAGGCGGCATTCCTGACGGTATCGATGACCTTCTCTACATCACTGTCTGAGACGGTCATTTCCAGCTTTATCTTTGGCAGAAAAGAGATGACGTATTCCGAGCCCTGGTAGAGTTCCAGGTGACCCTTCTGCCGACCGTAGCCCTTGACCTCAGTGATGGCGACGTCTTTTATGCCGACACCCGTCAGGGCCTTAAGGACGTCCTGCAGCTTGAACGGCTTTATTATACACAAGAGCTTTTTCATGGATGTAGCGTGGCAACCCTCGGCCAGAGCTCGGGCCGAAGGCTTGCTGCCACGATTCCGTACGAGCTTACTCGCACGCTACAGCTTAGAGGAGATTCTTCGCTTCGCCCCGTACCATTTCGGTACGGGGTTCGCTCAGAATGACAAATGATCTTAACTTGAATGTGGTGCGCCGAGGCGCACCCGACAACTTCGCTTCGCCCGCAACAGCTACGTCGGGGTCGGACGACCCGACCCCTACATTAGCCCAATAAATCGGACAACCACAATTCTTGTAGGGGCGTATTGCAATGCGCCCCTGCGCAGGAGCGCGAGGTCTTCCCGCCTCTGCGTTTTATAATGCGTCCAAACGCATCTTACAAATAGAAAATCAATTAACTAGTCTGTAATAAAAATCCCTCTGGCGTGCCTGGTAGCCAAGGTCTCTTGTGAGATGTTCAATCTCTTTGCGCCCCATCATGAAGCTTACTCCTGCGGCCCTTACAACGTTCTCCTCGATCATTGTGCTCCCCATGTCGTTTGCACCGAATTTCAGGGCAAGCTGACCTATTTTGGGTCCCTGGGTCACCCAGGACGCCTGCAGGTTGGGTATGTTGTCGAGATAGAGTCTGGACACTGCCAAGGTCTTCAGATACTCAAAGGCCCCCACTGCAGACAGATAATCAAGACGGGTATTCCTGGGCTGGAAGGTCCAGGGAATAAAGGCGGTAAAGCCGCCGGTCTCATCCTGGAGTCTTCTTATCCTATCCATGTGGATGACCCTCTCCTCAAGCGTCTCAATATGACCGAACATCATAGTCGCCGTAGTCCTCATGCCCAGCTTATGCGCCTCTCTCATAACGGAGAGCCACTCCTCGGACGTGCATTTCTTGGGGCTTATCATATCACGACACCTGTCCACAAGTATCTCGGCCCCGCCGCCTGGAATAGAGTCAAGACCCGCAGACCTAAGTCCGGCTATAACGGTGTTTACAGAAAGATTCTCAAGACGCGAGAGGTAGCCGATCTCGGGAGGCGAGAAGGCATGTATGTGTATGCAGAATCTGTCCTTTATAGACCTGATCATCTGCTCGAAGAAATTCAACCTCAGACGCGGATGCATACCCCCCTGCATCAGAATCTGTGTGCCCCCTTGTTCTAAGGTCTCTTCTATCTTATCGAAGAGCTCTTTTTCAGAAATGACATAAGCGCCTTGACCATCTTCATCGGTGGAGAAGGCGCAGAAACGGCACCGGGCCACGCATATATTCGTGTAATTAATGTTTCTGTCCACGGCGTAGGTACGGTAAGATTCGGGGTGAAGTATATCGGTAAGGGAATTTGCCGCCATTCCCAGTCGAGTAAGGTCCTGCGAGCGTATAAGCTCGACGCCTTCCTCAAAATCTATTCGCCTTCTTGAGAGCGCTTTCTCTAATATTTTCTCCATAGTGTAATTCAAAACCAATCCCATCCGGCACTAAACCCATCTTTAAAGCATAGTCATAAAATCGCCGCATGCCGTTTATTTCTTCCTCGTCCAGTTCATACCGTATGCACTGGGTAAGATACCTGATGCACAGTCCCGGCTCAAGTCCCAATCTGCCCGACTCTCTGATTGCAATGGCGTCCAGGTGTTCAAGACCACACTCCTTCGCATCTTGCAGAAGCGGCACAGCTTCATTTAGCACCTCTGCAGAGGTTGATGCCCACACTGCGTAAACAAACGGCAGTCCGGTAAGTTCATCCCACTCTGTACCAAGGTCCAGCGATGGGAGACCGCTGCCCGCCCGCATGGCGCTGTCACCAATCAGCAGAAACGCATCGGCCTGTGGCTCTTCCATGCTTGTACCGCCCTGCCAGGAAAAATATCGCGGGCAGAGACCGTATCTCTCTTTGAGAATGATTCTGGTAAGCGCCACCGAGGTGCGGGAGGATTCGTCCAGTGCGACACTCCGAACATCATCAATATAACCCCTCCTTAAGAATAGTCTGACGCTCTCTACCGGCCCTTTGGATGAGATACTGACGCCAGGGAATATTCTAAGCCCCTTTCTCCTAAAACACTCTACTGTAGGAACAAGGGCCACATCGACAACACCCTTCTCTAATAGGTGAGGCAGCCTGGACGGCACCTCAAACAGTAATTCTACCTTATTGCTAAACCTTTCTAACCCGTAGGTAATGGGTTTTACGTTGAGGTAAGGGACTGCACCTATCTTAAGTTTTCTCGGCATTTACTCTTATTGAGACACAGATGTCCTGTAAGATATTAAAGTGCGCAGTTTATCATATTTGCACTTACAATTCCATGTAACTTTTCGAAAATCTTGAGACTAAGAAGCTTAGTTTTGTATTGACCACGGATACCTGTTTTGATACCATGTGAAAGCTCTGACACAGCAGAGTTAAGGTATCTTATATAAACTAAATGAATAAGTTACTTACACTTACACTGTGCTGGCTATTTCTAACCGCACTAGGTAGCCACATAAACCCCTTATTGGGGGAAGCGCCGCCGGAGACACAGTCTGTATCCTCAACAGACATTGACAGATGGACAAAACAACTCTATTCGTCTGACCCCGCCATACGTAGTTCAGCAGCAATATCTTTGCTAAGGACCGACAACCAAAAAGCTCTGGAACCCCTGCTGAATATACTGAATAACTCACTTGTGGCAACAGTACCACCCCAGAAAAACGACTCAACGGCTGTATCGAACAATGAGGTGCTCATTTCCGTAATGAAGGCCTTCGGTTTCAAGGGAGACGACAGGGCAGTTGGACCTATAATAAACCTTCTCCAAGGCGAAAACCCCGATATAAGACAAAATGCTTGTGAGGCCTTGGGAGACCTTCATTCGTCTAAGGCTATTCAAAAGATGTCGGCCAATCTTCTAAACCCTGGCTTCCCCCAGGAGGGGAGGGTCCTTTTGGCCCAAGCCCTGGGTAAGACAATGGAACAGGAAGCGGTAGGGCCCCTGATCACCGCGTTGAGGGAAACTGCAAGCGTAGAACTTCAAGACACTGCCTTAGAGGCCCTGAGACATATCTCAGGTAAATCATATGGCAAAAACCCATCCGACTGGGAGGATTGGTGGGCAGTAAACCGGCATAAGACACGTGAGGAATGGTTAAGAGATATAGTAACAAAACTTGGGGTGACTAACAAACAACTGCAAGAAAAGAACGAATCGGTAGAAAAAGAGCTGGCCGAAAAGTCCTTGGCGCTCCTGAAAAAAGCTGTGGATAACAAGGACCAAAAAGCACTCGTAGAAGCCATTAGGAGCCAGTACCCGGAAGTTAGGGTTGCTGCCGCAAAGGCATTGGCACAGACGGATAACCCAGAGACTGTGTCTGCCCTGGCGACGGCACTACGGAATGACAGAGAGAAGGATGTCCGGGTGGCTGCCGCCCAGTCCCTGGGGGAATTGGGTGACGAAAGTGCGACAGAATCATTACTGCGCGCATTGAACGACGAGAACGTCTCTGTAAGAGAAAGTGCCGCACGGGCCCTTGCCAACTTTAAAGGCGAAGACGTCGTAAAATCACTTACAGGCCTTCTAAACGAAAACACAACCCCGGTAGCGATAGCGGCTGCAGAGTCACTGGGGCAGGTTGGGAGTGCAAAGGCCGTGGAACCGCTATTAGAACTCTTGAACAATAAGAACGCAAAGGTCCGGGAAGTAGTTGCCATCGCACTTGGAAAGATAAAGGACCCCAGGGCCGTTCCCCCTCTCATCAACAGTCTGAAGGACCCGGAAGAAAGGGTGAGGTGGTATGCAGCCGACAGTCTTGGCAGTATAGGAAGCAGCGAGGGCGTAGAGCCCCTGATAGAACTACTCTCTAAGGGCAGCCCACGCGTCAGGGAATCTGCAGCCACTGCCCTGGGTCAAATCAGAGACGAGAGGGCACTAGAAGCCCTTGTGCATGCAACCGAAGACGCCGACAAGAGGGTGGCAGAACAGGCAGCAGATGCCCTACTGTCCGTAGACATGCAATCATACGAAGCCATGGAATATCTCGCAGATACATTTTATGACCGTACAGACTATAAAAGGGCAATCCAGATACTAAATAAACAGATATCCAAATTTTCCACCTCCGAGACACACAAAGACAAAATCCGTGACAGAAGGCTAAAATTGGCCATTGCCTATCAACAACAAAAGGATTGGCAACAGGCATCTGAACAATACGATATGTTGGTGTCAGAACAGAAGCCCAAGGACTTAAACTTAATGGTCGCCCTAATAGAGTGCTTAAAAGAACTTAAACAATACACCCGCATGTTGGAGCATTACTCCGTTTGGATAAAGGAACAACCTGAACATGCTACTGTGTGGTGGGAGGGGCGTCTGGAGATTATATACACACTCTTTGAGCAGGGAAATCATGAGAAGATACAGAAATTAGTAGATGAATTCCAACTAGAAGACCCGGAACTGGGGGGTCCCCGCCTTAAGAGGCAATTCCTAGAGCTTGCCGAGAGCAGCGCCAGTAAGACGGCCCACGCTCAAATGGGTAGGGCCGCAACCCACATTTTGCCCTAAGGATAATACATGAAGATACTTATCGTAGGTGCAGGAGCAGTGGGTTTCAATCTGGCCAAACAGCTTTCCGGGGAAGGGCACACAGTATCCATAATAGAAAGTGACCCTCAAATATCCCGCAAAATAACCGAAAAACTCGACGTACTTTGCGTGAGCGGAAGCGGTAATTTACCAAGTGCGCTAGAAGAAGCCAGCATAAGAGAGGTAGACATGGTATTGGCCGTTACTGACAGCGATGAGATAAATCTAACCGTGTGCCTGCTTGCATATTGGTATGGCGTAAAATCCAAGATCGCAAGGCTCCGGAATGAAGAGTTTACTAAAGAAGACTCCATCCTGAGGAAGAACCAGTTTTTTATTGACCGCATTATAAATCCCATACCCATCACCGTCGATTCTATTTTAAAGGTCATAGAGACCCCGGGGGCCACCTATGTCGCAGACTTTGTAGAATCTGATATATTGTTCCGAGGCTTTCGTGTGCCCCCCGACGCACCGATAGCAGGCAGGAAAATAAAAGAGCTTAAAGAGGCAGGTTCCACGGATTCGTTTCTGATCGTCGCAATACAGAGGGGTGACGACATGGTGATACCCCTGGGAGAAATGGAAATATGCCCGGACGACAACATATTTGTGCTGCTGGCCAGGGCAAGTCTGCCATACTTCCTCCCCATGGTAAACCGGCGCGCTACAGAAGCTCAAGGAATTGTCATTTATGGAGCAACCAGCATCGGTATTCAGCTGGCCAACGCCCTGGAAAAGACCGCTTCAACCGTTATACTTATAGAACCCGACAAAGAAAAGGCACAGATGGCCGCATCTAAACTCACCAGAGCCACCGTACTCCATGGACACGCAACCGAGACCGAAATCATCCAACAGGCCACCCTTGAACCTGTAGACTTCTTTATAGGAGCATCCGCAAATGAACAGGACAATATCCTCGCATGCCTCTTGGCGAAAAAACAGTACGCAAAAAAGACAATCGTCATAACACACGAGCCGGATTATGTTCCCATTTTCGGGTCCATCGGCATGGACGTCGTTATTAACCCACGACTCATCACCGTAAGCTCAATCCTGCAGCATATAACCCGCGGCCCCATTCTGGGAGTGGCCAAACTATTCGGTAAGACCGAGGCAGAAGCAACGGAAATGATAGCCGAAAGAGGCTCAGAAGTAGCCGGTAAAAAACTTAGTAAGGTCTCGTTCCCAAAGGGTTCAATAGTAGGCTCTGTCATTAAGAACGGCTCAATGATACTGCCTTACGGTGATTGTGTGATAAGCCCCGGGGACCGCGCAATCGTGTTTTACATGCCAGAGGCAAGAGAAAAGGTACAGGCCCTGTTCACAAAAAAATAGAAGCCAACCCATTTCCTGCCCCAGCCGCCAATTTCACCTTGATTCCTTAGAAAAATGAAACTGTACAGGTAGAATGAACAAATCGTTGATTATATCTGCTGTAGGTGGAATACTCATCCTTTTGGCCGTAGCCATGCTCGTGCCGCTTGCCGTTGCGGTATACTATGGCAACGACGTAGACATACGTGCCTTTCTGTACGCCGTCTTAATCACCGCCTCCGTCGGCGGTGCAATGAAATCCTTTTTCCGACCGGCACGCTCAGAGCTCACCATACGGGAAGGCTTCGTAACCGTGGTGTCAGGCTGGATTGTATGTGTGTCCTTCGTAGCCCTGCCATATCTGATTTCGGGAAGTATCAATAACATAAGCGACGCTTACTTTGAGGCGATGAGCGGCCTGACCACCACCGGGGCCACGGTCATCACGGACGTAGAGTCGTTGCCTCGCGGCATAATCTTTTGGAGGAGTATGACTCAGTGGCTGGGAGGGCTGGGTATCATAGTCTTCTTCTTGGCCTTCCTGCCCACCACCGGACTCGGCACGCACCACCTTTTCAAAATGGAAATCCCAGGAGGTCCGCTCGCCGATAGGCTGCATCCAAGGGTAGCCGAAACCGCCAAATTACTCTTCGTGATATATATGTCCCTCTCGCTGCTGGAGTTCCTCCTGCTCAGTCTAGGGAACATGCCGATATACGACGCTGCCTGTCACACCTTCAGCAGCGTCTCCACCGGCGGCTTCAGTTCAAAGACTGCAAGTGTAAGCGCCTATCACAGCCTATACATTGAATTGGTCATCACAGTCTTTATGTTCCTCGGCGCCTGCAATTTTGTAATCTACTACCAACTTGCCCGCGGGCGTATAAGACCGGTTTTAAAAAACGTAGAGCTGCGATTCTTCGTAGTTACGCTTATCGTTACCATCACGCTTCTGACAGCTTACCTGTACACCAGCGGCACGCTTGAAGACAATTCCCTGAAGAGAGTCCTGAGGGCAACCGTCTTTCAGACTGTTTCAATAACCACAACCACAGGCTTTACAACCGAAGACTTTGACGCCTGGCCCAATTTCTGCCGCTTTCTTCTGCTGATGATGATGTTCTTCGGAGGCTGCGCCGGTTCAACCTCCGGGGCGGCGAAACACATCAGGATACTACTGCTGCTCAAGTCTACTGCGCGAGAGTTCGTTCGCCTTACAACCCCCAGGGTGATAAAACACGTTAAGATATACGGTACCCCTGTGGAGGAAGAAACCATAACCAATACCTACGGTTTTTTTGTGCTTTATATGGGCCTCTTCGGTGTATGCTCCTTAGTGCTTATAGGCATGGGAGCAGACGTAGAAACCGCCATCAGCGCCGTGGCGGCTAATATGGGAAACGTAGGACCGGGTCTGGGACAAGTGGGCGCATCCATGAACTACGGCGGTCTTGACGTCATACAGAAATGGACGCTAATCTTCTGTATGCTGCTGGGCAGGCTGGAAATTTACAGCGTCATACTGATGTTCATACTGTGGCGGCGCTAGGTGGCCCGCTTCTCTTTTATCTTATCATTCAGCGTCGTAGGGACAGACCTTTAGGTCTGTCCTTCTTGTGGACAGGTCTAAAGACCTGTCCCTACATTTCTCACAACACGTATTCCCCAGTTTAGTGAAAATTCACAAGTGTACAATACACCTAAAATAGTGTACCAATTAAAATGAAAGGTTAATAAATGTTGCGCC
>Ga0209343_10006589_pt1 | contig 13867 bp, 13 predicted proteins | sample RifCSPlowO2_02_FD_184026 | JGI IMG/M metagenome (GOLD analysis project Ga0209343, IMG submission 184026) | Groundwater microbial communities from Rifle, Colorado - Rifle CSP2_plank lowO2_0.2 (SPAdes) (version 2) | ecosystem: Environmental > Aquatic > Deep subsurface > Groundwater | place... | reverse complement strand
GCGGACGCCCATATCTGCAACTTCCTTCTCGGTCTCCGCCAGCTTAACAGGCCCGCGCGCAACCATCACAATATCGGCGCCTGCCTCTCCCAGGGCCATGGCCATGCTCTTGCCCAGACCCTTGCTCGCACCCGTTACCAGGGCTACCCTACCCCTTAGTTCAAACAGTTCCATACACATAATTCGGCTCCCTCACTTTAATATCTATCTGGACGGAAACCCGCGGACATACGCCACAAGGGCCTTTATCTCCTCCTCGCTCAATTTGTCCTTGAAGGAGAACATCCTGTTGGGTGAACCGTTTTTCATCTGCTCAATCATACGTTCGTCCGTCTTTTTGGCCTGCCATTCGGCGCTGGTAAAATCCGGGAATTCCACACCCTCCGCCATTGCCGCCAACTGTTTCCCCAGGTCCGTACCCTTACCGTCTGCCCCGTGACAAGGAACGCAGTGCGTCTTATACAGAAACCCTGCGTCAACCCCAGCCTTAACGTATGGGATCGGATGCAAGAAAATTGCTGTACAACAGATAAGCATAACAGCCGGTAGGATGTCTCTCATCTGGCTCCTCTTTTCAATAAGAACAAACCGGATATGAAATTCGACTCAGTATTCAAATGCTAACAGGAAACGCAAATAAAATCAACTTAAGGGCTTGAAGGAGGGCCTTTATCTGCTACAATTCTCTAACTATCGGAGAACTAAGTCTATGATACCGAATTCAAGAGCCATCTGGATACTGTTCGGCCTATTCTTAAGCGGCCTATGCCTTTGGCTCTTCCTGAGGGATACAAATTGGGAAGAATTATCTCTCGCGCTGCGGAAGGCAGATTATGTATACGTGCTTCCTGCCGTGCTGGTTACCTTCTTGACCTACCTGGTAAGGGGTATACGCTGGGAACTTTTGATACTGCCAATCAAGAAGGTATCCTTTATGAACGCCTTTTCTGCCATTTCCATCGGATTTATGGCAAATCACCTCCTTCCCGCCAGGGCAGGGGAAATTATCAGATGCGTAGTGCTCAGCAAAAAGGAGGATATGCGGACCACCGGTGTCTTCGCTACGGTGGTGATGGAAAGGCTCCTGGATTCGGTAAGCCTGATTATCTTTGCCACAGTGGTGCTTGCGGCACTTACACATCATGGTCCAGGTCAGTTCTACCCTGACACCTCCACAACCTCAAACCCCGCAGGTGGTGATATGCTCCTCTTCAACCAATTAAAGAGGGGTATTGTGATACTGGGGGGGGTATGCCTTGTCACGGTAGTTATTCTTATCTTCTTAGACGTATACAAAGAGAAGGCTGTAGGCCTGGTAGATAGGCTGTTCTTCTTTCTACCTCATGCGGTCAAGGACAGGCTACTGCATTTGCTAGAATCATTCGTACAGGGAATGAAGGTTCTGAAAAACATCCGGCAGGTACTCTGGTTATCTTTCCTTTCCTTCGGCCTGTGGATACTATTTGTAGTGGCAATGGTGATACTCGGCTACTCATTTGAAATAGAAATACCCTTTGCAGGTATGTGTTTTGTGTGTATATGCATATCACTGGCCGTGGCCCTTCCGCAAGCGCCTGCATATATAGGGGTTTTCCACTTTGCAGTCCAAAAGAGCCTTGAGATCTTTCATGTAGCGCTGCCTGTCGCCCAGAGTTTTGCCATTGTCCTGTGGGCAATAAGCATATTTACCTCTGTGGCCCTTGGAACATTCTTCCTATGGAAGGAAGGTCTAAGCTTTAGCCAGATCGTAAAGGTGCAGGGAGTTTCGGACAAGAATATCGGTTAGACACCATCGCCAGAGGCTGTCTCTCCGTGCCACCTGGTCTTTATTGCCGGAAAACGTATCTTGGATAATAAAAGTATAAGCACCATACCGCAAACAAACCCACCAATGTGCGCCCACCACGCAACCCCGCCACCGGCATCGGTCGTTGAGGTAAAAGCCGCTGCGCCGTTAAAGAACTGAATAACAAACCAAAAACCCAACACCACAACGGCTGGCAACTCGACAATCGGCCAGAAAAGTCCGATAGGGATGAGACACAAGACCTTTGCCCCCGGAAAGACAATTATATACGCCCCTAAAACTCCCGCTATTGCACCACTTGCTCCTACGCAGGGGATGCCAACGGTTGGGTTCGTAGCTACATGGACTGCGCTGGCCGTAATTCCGCACAGTAAATAAAACCCTACAAACTTAAAGTGCCCTAGTCTATCCTCGATGTTGTCCCCAAATACCCACAGGTACAACATGTTCCCCAGGATGTGTATTGGCCCACCGTGTAAGAACATGCTGGTAAGGAACGGCAAAAAGGTGTCAATAACGGCTCCCGGGTCGAGGCTGGGGTTACTGAGGAAGAAGATTACCTTTACCGGTACGACACCGTAGTGTAAGACCAGGTCTTCAACGGCGTCTCCAAGCGCCAGTTCATAAATAAAGGCTATTCCATTAAGGGCGATAATGGATATTGTGGCGTAGGGATACGTCTTGGTGGGATTATTATCCTTAAATGGAATCACAATAGCTGCTTATCTTTTCTGGACAGATCATCGGGGGAGATTAGCAAGCACCTCATAGTATGGGAAATTCCCGCCGGGGCACTGGGTATCTCGTATATGCCGGTGCATTATTATATTCTCCGGAGGTATATTGCACACTTGCTGAAGCTCTTTGACTAATTCTACAAGACTTGATACCTGTTCACCTGTGGGGTCTCCAGCCTCAAAATCACCCACAAGGCATACCCCTATGCCATGCTGATTATACTCCACCGACCCTGCATGAGCGCCGTCAACCTGACGCAACCACCTGGGCCCGGCCTCTACAAGGCCGTTCCTCGCACCATTTCCGTTACCGATGACGAAATGATAGCCAAGCCCCCTGTCCCAGCCCTTCTCTTTGCGGTGAAATTCGTCAAAGGTATCTGCACTGCCTGATGGGGTTGCGCTATGATGGATAACTATATACCTCCATTTTCGCTGGGCAACGTTCACACTAGGCAGACTTAGGATACTTGGTTCCTCTTTCCTGGGCAAAACCAAGCTGGATTCCGGGATGGGCTTAATTGTAGCAACGGGTGGCTGCTTATCAACCGTGCCACACCCACAAATCATAATCACATAAACCACGAGAAACGGTAAGAATTGCACATACCTTGGCCTGTCAATTTTATACACCTGTTCCCCCTAAAACCGTTTCTTACTATCCAACAGGATAGTAACCGGTCCATCGTTGGCCAGTTCCACCAGCATCTTTCCCTGAAACTTCCCCTCCGCCACAGGAATATCCATCTGCCTCAGGCGCTCGACAACGGAATTGTACAACCTCTCGGCCTTTTCTGGCCCTGCAGCCGCAACAAAGGAGGGTCGTCTCCCCTTTCTACAGTCACCGAACAACGTAAACTGTGAAACCGCCAACACCCCGCCACCCACATCCCTCAACGAAAGGTTCATCTTCCCCTGGCTGTCCTCAAACACCCTGAGACCGTGAACCTTTACTGCGATATATTCCGCATCCGTCTCGGCATCTTCTTCTTCCACGCCAATCAAAACCACGAAACCGCAGTCGATTTCGCCAGCAACCTTCCCTTCGACTTCAACCTTGGCGCATCTTACACGCTGAACAACCGCTCGCATGAGGGTATATTTCCGTTATTCTAAAACTAATGCCAAAATTATAGAGTTCACTTCTTCGCCCGGTCAAGGAAATTCTCATACTTCAATGTACATCATTTAATGTGAGGGCTACCGTTTGACAAACCTTGTAACAACTGGTAAACTTGCCTTGGCGTAAGTTACTATCCCTGCCGATACTTATAACCGTGGGATTAATCATATGCCTTTTAGGCACTTATCTAACATTCTCCTTTTAATACTGATCCTCCCTGTAATCATTGGCGCAGGCGGCGTCTGCAATGCACAGGGGTCAGGTATCCCTATCCTGGGTGCGGAAGAACTAAGGGCCGGAATGAAAGGATACGGCAAGACGGTCTTTTCCGGGGAGAGGATAGACACGTTTGACGTAGAGGTCCTTGGCGTTCTAAAGAACTGGCAGGCCAAAAGCGACATGATTCTGGTCAAAATGTCTGGAGCGCCTCTTGACAATACAGGCATAATCTCCGGGATGAGCGGCAGCCCGGTATACATAGACGACAAGATTATCGGAGCGGTGTCATACGGCTGGAGCTTTGCAAAGGAGGCGATTGCAGGTGTAACACCCATAAAAGATATGCTCAACGTAATGAACCTTAATATAAACGAAGCGGAAAAAGGGCTTGAACCCGCGCAAGTACCCTGGCAATCGCCTCTATTCTTACAGGAACCAGCCTTAAAAGAGACAATGGCAGGCAGGGGAAACACGGAGTCCCACACCCTTAACCTCATACCTATCGGGACACCCCTTGTCATATCGGGGTTCGACCAGAGAATTGTAAGGGATATGTCTTTGGCCTTAGAACGATACGGGCTCTTCCCCGTTCAGGGTGGCAACATGTCCGAGCTTGACGACGTTGTTACTGAACTTGTGCCGGGCTCTGCGGTGGCCGCCATACTGGCCTCCGGCGACATAAACGCCTCTGCCGTCGGCACAGTTACTTATCGCGACGGCAAAAACATCTTGGCCTTCGGACACCCTTTCATCCAGTCAGGCAAAACAGATATGCCTATGGCCGGTGCCTATGTATACGCCGTGTTGCCCAGTCAATCCACTTCACTTAAGATAGCCGCCCCCACAAAGATTGTAGGCCGAATCTCACAGGACAGGAAGACAGCATTGGCCGGCAACATCGGCGAGTTCGCAAGGATGATACCATGCCTTATAAGCGTTAAGGGCGCACAAGACGTAGAGTATAATTTCGATGTTGTAGACGACAGATACCTAACGCAAACCCTTGTGCAGTGGGCTACGGAAAACGCCCTGCTGGCAACAGAGCGGCAAACCGGGGATAAAACCGTAAGACTGCGTCTGTCCCTCTATACCAACTGTATGGAGAGACCTATAAAGATAGAAAACACCATGTACGAACCACATCCCACATGGTTTCCGGTATATTACATAACCCAGCCCATCGCTTCGATAATGAACAACAACTTCAAGGCCGTAAAGATAGAGAAAATCACCCTGGAAGCAGAAGTTACATCAGAACGTAAGGTGGCTCAGATACAGAACATACGCATAGACAAAAGATACGTAAAACCCGATGACACCGTTAAGCTAACCGTGACAATGAAGCCGTTCGGACAGGAGTCTGTCACTAAGATAATCTCCGTACATATACCTCCAGACACCGCGCCAGGCAGTAACGTAATTATAAGCGTATGCAATTCTGACATCAGCCAAGCGCTTGAGAGAAGCAGGGCACCAGATTTATTTAATCCGTCCAGCCTCGAACATCTTGTAAATCTCCTGGAGAGCACCGAATCCAACACTAACCTTATTGTACGGGCATCAATCCCGAAAAGGGGCGTTACATTTAAGGGTCAAAGGTTACCGTCTTTACCCTCTTCACTTCTAACGGTTATGTCCTTTTCCAACCAAAGTGGGGTCAGCCGCCTGACGGACGAGATGGTGTACCGGGAGCCGGTCGAGTGGATACTGGCCGGCTTCGAAATGTTGTCCTTATTCGTAGAAAAAGAATGATAAAACCTTTGAAAATATCAAGTCTTGGATTTTGCAGGGCTCTCTTCATATTCCTCTTGATTATGTTTCTTTACAATGCAGACTCCCAGGCCGTCTCTACGCACTTTTTTACGCAATCGTCCTCTGCGGGATTTGACCAAGGTAAAAAGAACCTTGTCTCACTGGTCAACGACGGTATTACATTATCCCCAAATCTTAACCTTATAAAAGGTATGGAAGAACCGTACGTATGGTGCCTTACAACTGACAAATACGACAATGTCTACATCGGCACGGGTGATCCGGGTTCAGTCTACAAGCTCTCTCCTACAGGAGACCTTACCCTGCTCCATAAGTTTCAGGAGCTGTACGTACAGTCCCTGGCAGTAAGTTCCACCGGGTATATCTTTGTTGGGACGTCTCCACAAGGCGTTATCTACAAGATAACCCCCTGGAGAGAAGTCATTATGGTATGCGACCTTCCCGATTCTTATGTCTGGAGGCTTAAATTCGACGGCGCAGACAGATTATACGCTGCAACAGGCCCAGAGGGCAGGATATACAGGATATCGGAGAACGGTGAGGTAACTGTCTTTTACGACTCTCCCCAGTCCCATGTCCTTGACATGACAATAGATAAGGAAAACAACCTATATGCCTGCAGCGAACCGGACGGGCTGATATACAAATTAACGCCTGACGGTAAGGCATTCGTAATATACGATGCAGAAGAAGGCGAGATACACTGTTTGTCTATAGACAGTGCGGGCGATCTTTACGCGGGGACTGCATCTGGAGCGCATCCGCAATTACCTGTCACACCTCCGGCACCACCCACAATACCACCACTCGAGCCACTACTATCCACAGAAACAATCCAGCTAAAAGAGACCGACCCCCTTCAGCAAGAGTTCCAGCCCGTGCCGCGGCCCCCCAGCGGTCCAGCACTGAAACCACCCTATCAGCCCCCTCCTTATACTGGCGCTATGAAGGTAACAAACGTTGTGTATAAGATTATGCCCGATGGCATCATCAAAAAGGTTTTAGTGGTAAAAGACGGACTTATCCTTGCCCTCTACACAGACGAAGACAATAACACCTATGCAGGAACTGGCAATAAGGCCGAACTATACAAGATAGACAAAGACGAGAACGTCATCACATTGCTGGAGACAGAGGAGTCCCAAGTGCTCTCTCTCACGTCTACAAGGCAGAGGGGACTGTTTTTTGGCACCGGCAACGAGGGAAACCTTTATGAACTTTCTCGTACGTATGCTGAAAAAGGCAACTTCGAGTCGTCTGTCCTTGATGCAAACATCCATTCATCATGGGGAAACATATCCTGGGATGCAGACGTCCCCGAAGGCACCGCCATCACCATCGCCACACGAACCGGAAACAGTGAAAAACCGGACAACACCTGGAGCGAATGGTCCGCTGGGCGCGCCTCGGGTGAAAAGATAGAAAGCCCTACGGCCCGCTTCGTACAGTATCGTGCAACTCTTTCAGCAGCACTGTCTAACGCCATACCTCTTCTGAAAAGTGTCTCCTTGGCCTATCTGCCACAGAACCAACCGCCGGAAATAACTTCTCTAACCGTAGACCAAGAACACGCTCTAAAGCCTGGGAAAAAGGTACAGTACGGCGACCGCCACATGCCCCCTAAACAAGCAGACATACGCGGAACTGCGGGAGAAAACGTATCGGGAAAACCTCCGGAAGCAAGGAAGACACCAAGCCCTGGCACCAAGTCTATACAATGGCAGGCGGCCGACCCCAACGGCGACAATATGAGCTTTACGCTCTACTACAAGGGTGTCAAGGAAAGGACTTGGAAATTCCTGCAGAAGGAGACTGAAAAGTCGTCCTATCTGTGGCAAACTACGAGGGTACCGGATGGAGAATACCTTGTGAAACTCGTAGCTACTGATTCACCGGACAACCCGCCGGAAGTGGCTTTAAGTACCGAAGAAATCACCCAGGCATTCATTGTAGACAACACGAGACCCAAAATAACCAATCTCACCGTTTCAGCATCCCGACATAAAAGAGCGTCCGTAGAAGGCCTCGTTGCTGATGAATTGTCCAACATATCCAAACTGCAATACTCCGTGGATGCCGGAGACTGGATTGGTATATTCCCTGAAGACAAGATATTCGACGCAAGGGAGGAGTCTTTCCGATTCACTGTCGAAGGGCTTGCACCGGGAGAACATACAATAGTAATAAACACCGCCGACGAAGAGGGAAATATCGGCAGCGGCAAGGTTTTGGTAGAAATCTCAGATTAACCCGTCCCGTAGAACTACTTGCGAATGCCGCATCCTCACGTTGAAATCACTTCCGCAACTCGGCATCCTTACACGGTCAAATGCGGACTAGCGGCCCTTTAGCAGGCCCTCTGCAACAAGCCCCTTTGCAGTCTTATTTAGGGCTTTGTTGTAGAAGGACTGTACGTGGAGAACCTTTTCCACCGTATCCAGACTCAACCCTTCCAATATCCTGTTGGCCTTGAGACTCGCACAAATTAAGATCAGCATCAAGACCAACAATGAAACTATACAACCCAGCAGAAGCCAGTAGCTCACCATTGCCAGGGGAATCCAATATAAGCTGACAAGCGCCAGGATTAGGGAGGCCCACAGTACGCCCGTCACCGCTATCCACGTTACGCGAAACGCCAGCCCCTCCAAAATCTTTTCGCAGGGTATCAATCCGTTAAGGAGCCCTTCCAGCGAATATCGAAAAAGTCTTTCCACCGCCTTCCGATACGGGGCGTCTTGCGACAAATTCAGCAGTTCATCTCTTTCCACCCTGGTCATGACGCCTTTCAAAACAAGGAGCTTCATTTTGCGGTCGTAACATATTTTACGACTCGGTGAACTGGAAAACCTGACTCCTTCGGGTAATCTCTCAAGTCTCTCATAGCTCACCTTGAATGCCTTTCTCGGCGTCTTTGCTATCAGAACGGTAAGCCACTTATGGGGATTATCGGGAGCATTTACGAGGACGTGAGTAAGCCACACAGTAACGACCGTGCTGCAAAGGCTGGACACTATAAGCAGCGGGCTTATGTGCCTGAGTTCTTCAAGCGGATGCACCAAATCAGTTACCTGGAAGGTTGCAAGTGGATTCATTTGGCCCTTGTTATCGCTTGTACACCTGCCTCCTCCTAAGACCGCCTTCCAACATCTTTCGCTTTATTTCTATTCTATCCCTTTTGCCTTCTTCAAATATTTCATCCCATACTCTGGCATACTCTTCGTCATCATAAAAAAACGTGGCAGGCCCAAAGGGGTCACGGCCGTGTGAGAACTCAACGCAGACATGCTTCCCATCTACAATATAGAAATGCTTTTGTATAACAGTCTTATTCACAAACAACTTTATTTTGTCGTGCTTCAATTTCAGGTTTACAAGCTTGGGGTTTTCATTCCTGAGCAAGCCAACTATATCAACCTCCGCAGGCCAAGTTTCATTTTCCGATTTACGGAAGGAAATTTGTATACTACATCCTCTGGAAACTAATCTCTCTAGCGACCTGATGACCCTGCCGTCCTCAAAAATAGCACGACTCAGAAAACTCTCTACCACTATCACATTCTTTTCCGCTTTACCAAGCAGCTTCAAGAGCTCATCCTTACCTCTGGGTGAAATGAGGCTCTCTACCCTTACAACCCTTTCTAAATCACTTTGAAGCGTCTTAAAAGCAGCCGGTGTGAATACGCCCATAATATCTCCCCTTTACTCGACTGATTATATTACAGGCCGGCCTGCCACACAAGACGAAGAAATTTAATATAAAGATGTGGGGGAAGGATATAGTCACTCTGAGTGATGCCTCTGGAAAAGTGTTTAAATTGTATTGTTTTTGGATTGGCAGAAATTTCCTTTGCAATATGCTTTTACAAAACCTTTTGTAGGGGCTTGATTTATCAAGCCCTTTTGGAACGGGTGCCCCCTGATTTAATCAGGGGGCACCCCTACAATCGAGATGGGATATACAAAAATCCAGGGTTTTTCAAAGGTCTCTGAGTGAGGAACCTGCGAGACCTCTGCAAAAGTCAAAATCTTGGAGTCCATTGACTGTGTCAACCCCGTACCGAAATGGTACGGGGTCAATGGGCATTAAAGACACACCCCTTTCTCCCCTCTTAAAAGAGGGGACGGGGGTGTGTATCCCAGCGACGCAGTCGCTGGACTCCATAAACAATACTTTTGCAGAGGTCTCCCTGAAAGAATCTGTACAATTGTCGCTATGGGTAACTGTAGTAAACGAAGAATACAGCGTTGGAGCTTGCTCCAGCGCTGAACGTGGTAGCAAGCTGCCACGCTACATCTCGATGTTAGGGGGGGCGGGGTGCAGGATAAAAAATGGGCACTCTGCAAAGCAGAGTGCCCATGTAATGACAAAATGACCGCTACAAGTTCACAAACTTATTATCTCCTGGACTTGATAGCAGCTTCAAGCTCTGCCAATCTCGGATCAGGAGGATAACAAGGTATACCGTGGACGGCCAGGTCCAGGCCCATCTCTTCTACCTCCTCACTTACCCTGACACCCATGGTGTACTTCATGACAAACCATAGGAAGCCTCCACAGGCAAACGTCCATGCCATAACCGCAACTACTTCTATAAACTGGGCAAGGAGCTGCCAACCGGAACCGGCTATGCAACCGATAACTCCATGATAGGAGCCGTCGGCAAAGATACCAAGGGAAAGAAGGCCCCACAGACCGCAGGAACCATGAACCGACACTGCGCCCAGCGGGTCATCAATTTTGATTACCCAGTCCAGAAGCCACGTACTTCCCATCATAACCAGGGCGGCAAATATACCGATAACCACCGCTGACCATGACGGTATCCAGGCACAAGGGGCTGTAATGGCGACAAGACCGCCAAGCGCACCGTTGCACATCCAACCCACGTTCGGTTTGCCCTGTTTACCCCACGTTACGAATAGGGCGGTAACCGCACCGGCAGCACCAGCCAGGAAGGTATTAACGATGATAACCGATATCCTCAAATCTGTTGCGGCAAGGGTGCTACCTGGGTTAAATCCGAACCAACCGAAGTACAGTAGGAAGGTGCCTAGCACTACGTAGGTCATGTTGTGGGCGGGCATGTCGTTGGGAGTACCGTCCGGATTGAACTTTCCTTTCCGAGGACCTAACGCCCATGCACCCACAAAGCCCATTATACCGCCTATTGCGTGGACAACGCCGGAACCGGCAAAATCCAGGGCGCCTGAGCCGATGGGTAACTGGCTAAGCCAGCCGCCTCCCCACACCCAGTGGCCATAGATTGGATATACTACACCGGCGATAAAGCAGGCATTAATAAGGTATACTGGAAACTTACACCTACCAGCTATAGCACCGACAGGAATAACGACGGCCTTAGTTAAGAAGACCATCTGGAACATCCACAGCATGAAGGTATTGACATCATACGCAGCCCCGTGCAGGAGAAAACCGCTCCAACCATGTGTGGGGCCACCAGCCTCGGCACCAGGGTAGCCGCTGCCTCCAAACATAAGGGCAAATCCCCACAGCCAGAAGATAAGACCCGCAAGGGTGGTGTCAAGGAAGCACGCGCACAGATAATTGAGCATATGTTTCCTGTCCAGGAAACCACCCAAGAACGCAAAACCGGCTTGCATGATAAAGACCAACACTGCGGCAAGCAGGGTCCAGGTAAAGTTAATCGCCGTGCTCAGACCTGTAACGGTGGTCATGTCTACCTCTGAGCCATCGGCGTCACCTATGTCCACAAGAGTCCATACCACTTCTTCCTCTACTACAACCTGCACCTCCTGAGCCATGGCCACAGGAGCATAGGCATACCCCACAACGGCACACAACACTGCCAGTGGGAGAACAAATGGCAAGAGTCTTTTCATATTTTTTCTACTCCTAAGATTTTTCCCAGAAAAGATAAGCTTGTTGTCAAAACACCCCTAATAGCATTGAAACGGTTGGTACAAAAAAGAAATGAGGAAATACGGAACACCCTTTAACTACAAACTCCCTACTGCGAACTCCGTACAACCATACCCAAGGTGAGCAAAACAGGTTAGTTGAGGGTATATACCATTTAACTAGCCCCTTGTCAAGATATTAAAGAGAAAATGATGCAATTTTTTGATGTCCTCTTTTTGTATTGAATCTTTGCCCAATAATCCTTGTAAGACCGGCTGAGACTTCTGAAAAACTCAATTTACCCCTGATTTAATCAGGGGCATTTTAAGATGTAGTGGTCGAGCTTGCTCGACTTAATAATGGCAAATTATGCAGAGCAAGCTCTGCCACTACAATCACATAGAACAAACCCGCTTTTGAGTGGGATTTTTCCTAAAATTATTTTGGACAAGAGTGAACTTATCTCTTCTTTACAGCCTCCCACACCGTGTCCATCTCTTCCAATGAACACTGTTCGATGTCCTTCCCCATAGCGGCCAGTTCGGCCTCTACTTTCCGAAAGCGATCAACAAATTTCTTTACGGTCTTATGCAGTGCCTCCTCAGGGTCTATCTTTAGAAATCTGGACAAGTTGGTCACGGCAAAAAGCAGGTCTCCAATCTCTTCTTCCACCTCTTTGTACTCACCCTGCGCCATGGCGGCCTTTACCTCCTCCAGTTCTTCCTCAACCTTTGCCATCACATCTTCCACCCTCTCCCAGTCAAAGCCCACCCGTGAGGCCTTCTTCTGGACCTTTTGCGCCTTCTGAAGCGCCGGCAGATGTTTCGGAAGACTGCCGATGACTGATTTCTCATTCTTTTCTTTACCCTCATCCATCTTTATCTTATGCCACATCTTAATTACCTCCTCCGCCGTCTGCAGACGGGCATCTCCAAAAACGTGCGGATGTCTTGAGGTCATCTTGTCCAGACAGGCCTTCATAACGTCGCTTATATCGAACTCCTTCCTCTCTTTGGCTATCTGGGAATGGAAGAATATCTGAAAAAGCAGGTCGCCCAACTCCTCTTTCAATTTCGCTGCATCATTGGAATCTATCGCATCTATTACCTCATATGTCTCTTCCACCAGATAAGGTTTAAGCGTCTCGTGTGTCTGTTCCTTATCCCATGGGCAGCCGCCTTCGTCCCTCAATTTGCGCATTAATTTCACAAGGTCCTGAAAATTCTTATCTGTGCTCAAAATACCTGTTTCCTTCCCTCTTCTAGCGGCAAAACACGGAATGACTTGACCGTCAATGTGACCCATTATAAGGTCATGGTGTAACCATGACCTACCCGGCCCCGGTGATTACCACCGTAGGGGCGAGGTAACATTGCACCCTACCTCTTCAGAAAAACTCTGCACGTTTGTCATTCTGAGGGAGCAAGGCAGCCGAATGTAGCGTTGGAGCTTGCTCTCCGCCTAAGGCGGATTTAGCGTGGCAGTAACCTGTCACGCTACATACTTCGTTCAGAATGTCAACATGGTGTTAAGAAACTTTTCCAGGGCTCTTAACGTTTACTAATACTAAAAACCCTTTGCTGCCCGAATGAATTCTTTGATAAGCCGCTTGTCTTTTTTGCCGGGACTGCACTCCACCCCGGACGACACGTCCACCGCAAACGGGTTCGCCGCCTCTACGGCCTCCCGCACGTTCCCGGGATTTAAACCACCTGCAAGAATTATGGGAACAGATCCCCTCTCTCCCGCTATTCGTGCGACCTTCCACATTGATGGAATGGCCCTGCCGGTGCCTCCCATCCTTCCCTTCTCATACGTATCCAGCAAGAAGGCGCTTGCCCTATAGCAACCGAGCAGGTTCAGCTCTCCTCTGCCTCTCATCCTCAGCGCCTTTACTACACGATAGTCTCGCTTGAGAGCCTCCACATCTTCGGGCGGCTCATCACCATGGAGCTGGACGGTGTCGAGTCCACAGTACCGTCCCGTCTCTCTTATCACCCGCAAATCTTCATCAACAAAGACGCCCACACAGTTAACGAAAGGCCCTAGTGACCTCACTATCCTTCTTGCCTTTTCAGGCGTTATTCTGCGAACACTCGGCGCAAAGACAAAGCCAAGGGCGTCAGCACCGTACTCTATTGCATACTTGGCATCCCGCAGGTTGGTTATGCCGCATATCTTGACCCTCACCATCCTAATGCCTGAAATGCCTCCTGCCGGTAAAGAGCATTGAAATCCCATGTTCCTCGGCGGCACCGATTACCTCGTCGTCCTTGGTGGAGCCGCCGGGCTGGATGATGGCCACGACCCCTCCGCTGGCTGCA
>Ga0209343_10006587_pt1 | contig 13868 bp, 10 predicted proteins | sample RifCSPlowO2_02_FD_184026 | JGI IMG/M metagenome (GOLD analysis project Ga0209343, IMG submission 184026) | Groundwater microbial communities from Rifle, Colorado - Rifle CSP2_plank lowO2_0.2 (SPAdes) (version 2) | ecosystem: Environmental > Aquatic > Deep subsurface > Groundwater | place... | reverse complement strand
TTGCGTCAGCAGACACTGCGCACGCTGGGTTTTGGGGAAGGCGATGACGTCGCGAATTGACTCGGCACCGGTCATCAACGTAATGATGCGGTCCAGACCAAAAGCCAGGCCGCCATGCGGTGGTGCACCATATTGCAAGGCATCGAGTAAGAAACCAAATTTGTCTTGCGCTTCTTCCGGCGAGATTTTCAAGGCATCAAACACTTTTTGCTGCACATCGGCGCGGTGAATACGCACCGAGCCGCCGCCCATCTCCCAGCCGTTGAGCACCATGTCATAACCCTGCGAGATGCACTTCTCGGGAGCTGTGACCATCCAGTCTTCATGCCCTTCCTTGGGCGCCGTGAACGGGTGATGCACTGCGGTGTAGCGCTGCGCCTCCTCATCAAACTCAAACATCGGAAAGTCAACCACCCACATCGGGCGCCAGGACTTCTCGAACAGAGCATTCTTCTTGCCAAACTCGCTGTGACCAATCTTGATGCGCAAAGCGCCGATGGCGTCGTTGACAATCTTGGCTTTGTCAGCGCCAAAGAAAATCAGGTCGCCATCTTGCGCACCGGTGCGGGCCAGCACTTCGGCAATGGCTTTGTCGTGAATATTCTTGACAATGGGCGACTGCAGGCCCGGCCACCGAAGGGCCTTGTCGCCCGGGCCCTTGGCCAACTCGTTGACCTTGATGTATGCCAGCCCTTTGGCCCCGTAGATTTTGACAAACTCAGCGTAAGCATCAATCTCGCCACGGCTCAAGCCGCCGACTTCGCGCGCGCCGCCCGGAATGCGCAGACCCACCACACGGCCGCCCTTCATGGTTGCGGCACCCGAGAACACCTTGAAGTCCACGTCGGTCATCACATCGGTCAGCTCGGTGAATTCGAGCTTGACGCGCAGGTCGGGCTTGTCCGAGCCATAACGATGCATGGCCTCGGAATACGCCATCACCGGGAATTCGCCCAAGTCGACATTCAAGGTGGTCTTGAAAACGGTCGTGATCATTTCCTGGAACAGGTCACGAATGTCCTGTTCACTCAGAAACGAGGTCTCAATATCAATTTGCGTGAATTCGGGCTGGCGGTCAGCGCGCAGGTCTTCATCACGAAAGCACTTGGTGATCTGGTAATAACGATCGAAGCCCGCCACCATCAACAATTGCTTGAACAACTGCGGGCTTTGCGGCAAGGCAAAAAAGTGCCCCTCATGGACTCGGCTGGGTACCAGATAGTCGCGTGCGCCCTCGGGGGTGGACTTGCCCAGCATCGGAGTTTCAATGTCAACAAAACCGTTGGCATCGAGAAACTTGCGCACCTCCATGGTCACGCGGTAGCGCAACATCAAATTGTTTTGCATGTAGGGGCGGCGCAAATCCAGCACCCGGTGCGTCAGGCGCGTGGTCTCGCTCAGGTTGTCATCGTCGAGCTGGAACGGGGGCGTGACCGACGGGTTGAGTACCGTCAGCTCATGGCAAAGCACCTCGATCTTGCCGCTCTTGAGGCCTTCATTGACCGTGCCTTCAGGGCGGGCACGCACCAGGCCTTTGACCTGAATACAAAACTCGTTGCGAAGACCCTCAGCCACCTTGAACATGTCGGCACGGTCCGGGTCACACACCACCTGCACGTAACCTTCGCGATCCCGGATATCGACAAAAATCACGCCCCCGTGGTCGCGGCGACGATTCACCCAACCGCACAGGGTGACAGTTTGACCCAACAGGGTGTCGGTTACAAGACCGCAATAATGAGAGCGCATGGCCATAAACAGCTTTCAGAGCCCGCCTCGCGAGGCGGCACAGGTTATCAAAAAATTAAGGTGAAACTTGCTTGGGCGCAAGCTCAATCGCGGCCGCTGGTGCCACTGAACCCATGGAAATTACATAGGTCAGTGCCTCATCCACGCTCATGCGCAATTCAATCACTTCGGAGCGCGGCAGCAGCAGAAAAAACCCGCTGGTCGGGTTCGGCGTCGTCGGAACATAAACACTCACAAGATCAGCCCCGAGGTGGTGAGCCACCTCTCCGCCGGGAGTGCCGGTCTGGAACGCAACAGTCCAGACACCGGCGCGCGGATACTGGACCAGCATGGCCTTGCGAAACGCATTGCCATTGCTGGAAAAAAGCGTGTCCGACACTTTCTTGACGCTGTTGTAGATCGACCTGAAAACCGGAATATTGGCAAACAGCCGGTCCCATTGCGCCAGCCACCAGCGACCCGCCACATTGGAGACCAGTGCCCCAGTTACCAGCAAGGCGCCAAAAACCAGCACCACACCAAGCCCGGGAATATGGCGCAGCGGCTCAATCAGGGTGCCCGCCGAGTTGGGGGTCAATGCGACCAGTCCCGTCAATAAACCACCAAAAATGGCATCGAGCAACCCGACCAGCCACAACAGCACCCAAATGGTGATGGCCAATGGCAACCAGACCAGTAAACCAGTGAGCAGGTACTTCTTGATGGGCACGAGATTTCCAGCGCTTTAGTGGGGCAAGGTTAATGGCAGGCGCAAGCGCCACCGCAGCCACCAGCGGCCGGCGGCGTTGCAACTGGTTTTGCCGCGGAACTTTCGCTTGGCTTGGCACCCTCTGTGGCAGTTGCCACAGCGCCGGCGCTGTTGGCAGTCGGGGCCGTTGCGGTGGACGCAGCCGAGGCACCACCCTTGAAATCGGTGGCGTACCAGCCAGAACCTTTGAGCTGGAAGCCCGCCGCGGTCAGTTGCTTCTTGAAGGCAGAAGCGCCGCAGGAGGGGCAATCTGTCAGCACCGCATCCGACATCTTTTGCAGCACGTCCTTGGCAAACCCGCAGGACTCACATTTATAGGCATAAATTGGCATGGCAATACGGCTCGGATTTCAAGTAACAAAGCCCAGCATTATAAAGCGCCACGCAAGCAACCGGGCTGACTAGAAAAGCCGTACCCGCACAATCAGCTGCATCACCAGCAAGCCAAGCACAAATCCCAAACCCCCATACAAAAGCGCCTGCAACAAACGGTTGGTGCGTTTTTGCTCGACCAGCAAGGCGTCGAGTCCGACATTCTGGCCAGACTTTCCATGTTTCAGAAAATCGACCAGCAGGCGCGGGAGTTCAGGGATCAGCTTGGCATAGAGCGGAGCTTCGTTGCGCAACTGGTCCATGAGCATTTTCGGCCCCAGTTGGTCAATCATCCACTTCTCAAGAAACGGTTTGGCCGTGCTCCAGAGATCCAGATCAGGGTCCAGTTGGCGACCCAGGCCTTCGATGTTGAGCAGCGTCTTTTGCAGCAACACCAGCTGCGGCTGAATTTCGACATGAAAACGCCGCGAGGTCTGGAACAAGCGCATCAGCACAATGCCCAGCGAGAAATCTTTCAGCGGCCGATCAAAGTACGGCTCGCACACCGAGCGGATGGCCGACTCCAGCTCATCGACCCGGGTTGCAGGCGGCACCCAGCCGGACTCGATGTGCAACTCGGCGACCCGCTTGTAGTCGCGCCGGAAAAAGGCAGTGAAATTTTGTGCCAGGTACTCTTTATCGGACGCCGTCAAAGTGCCCACAATGCCAAAATCGAGCGAGATATAGCGGCCAAAGGTGGCCGGATCAATACTGACCTGGATGTTGCCGGGGTGCATGTCGGCATGAAAAAAACCGTCACGAAACACCTGCGTGAAGAAAATCGTCACCCCATCACGCGCCAGCTTCGGGATATCAACCCCCGCGGCCTTCAGACGATCCACCTGGCTGACAGGCACGCCATGCATACGCTCCATCACAATGACATCGGTCGTGCAATAGTCCCAGAACATCTCGGGAATCAGTACCAGATTGAGCCCTGCCATATTGCGGCGCAACTGCGCGGCACTGGACGCCTCGCGGATCAGATCAAGTTCGTCATGCAGGTACTTGTCAAACTCAGCCACCACTTCGCGCGGCTTGAGACGCTTGCCACCGTTGGAGAGGCTGTCGACCCAGCCCGCCATCATGCGCATCAGGCTCAGGTCTTTTTCAATCGCCAGCATCATGCCGGGGCGCAACACCTTGACCGCCACCTCGCGTTCGCGACCGTCCCGGTCCTTGAGCACAGCAAAATGGACCTGGGCAATCGAGGCACTGGCAACAGGCACCCGCTCAAACGAGACAAAAATGTCGCCGACTTTTTTATTGAACGCCCGCTCAATGGAGGCAATGGCCACATCGCTGTCAAACGGCGGCACCCGATCCTGCAAGCGGGCCAGCTCATCGGCAATATCGAGTGGCAACAAGTCGCGCCGCGTCGACAGCACCTGCCCAAACTTGACGAAAATCGGGCCCAGGCTCTCCAGCGCCTCGCGAATCCGTTGCCCCCGGGGTGCATCGAGATTTCGTCCGATCGACACGATGCGTGCCAAGGCATGCAGCCAGGGCTTGCGAAAGCTGGTCAGGAACAGCTCATCGAGACCATAGCGCAACATCATCCAGACGATGAAGACGCCACGAAACAGACGCGTCATGTGGGCGCCTTGGTCGAGTCGGCCGCTGCGGCATTGCCCAGAAACTGACGCAGAGCCGCCGCCATGTTGCGGGCAGCTTGACCCAAGGTATGGGCGGGCGCGTCGCCCATTACACGCGCCAGATCTTCTTCAATATCCCAGCGCACATGGTCGACCAGCCAATTCACATCGGCGGCAAGTTGCACATCGCCCTCAATGCGCACCGCCGGTTTGTCGCCTCGCAGCACATTTTGAGCGAGTGTCAACGGTGACTCTTCAGAAACCGCCAACACCAGGTCGGGCTTGTCTTGCGCCGTGGCCCGATCCAGCAAACCCGCCGGCGTAGCAACCAACCTGACAGAAAATGAGCGCCACTGCATCAGGACGACACGCCCTTTCTGCCTGGCAAGGCGGCTGGTCGCCTCAACTTCCTGCATCAAAATATGATTGAGCAGCAGGACGATGCGACGCTGCGCCTCATCAACCGCCCATTCCGGCGGCTGCAAATTGGGCAGGGGTGGAAGATTTTGGAGGAGACCCTCCAGCCATGAAAAAGGGGACTGTGTTGCCATAGCCCCCGATTATTCCCTGAAATCAAACCGTTACCGCGACCGACTGTGATTGCGGCCCCGGATCATGTCCGGCTTGACCGCTATTGCAGTGCCTGCACCCCAGCCACCAGCCAGCCGCTCTTGCCGCTCTTGGTCTTGGTCATGTTCCACACCTCGCGGAACGGGCTGGCACCGGCCGACGGTTCTTCACGGATCATGCCGGAAAACTCGACACTGGCCATGTAGTCGTCACCGGTATCTTCAATACCCAGAAGCTGTGCTTCGATCATGACAACATCGGTGAGATTGACCGGGCCACCGGTGTGGGCTTCCCGCTCAGCGAGTTGCGCTTGAATCTCTTTGAGCATCGTATCGGTCATCATGACGCGCAAGGCGTTGATGTCTGACTTGTCCCAAGCCGCCTGCAGCGACACAAAATTCGCTTTCGCCGACGTGAGGAAACCCTCCGCGTCAAAGCCGTCTGGAACACCCCAACTTTGCGAACCCGCCAGGCCAGAGCCAATCATCGAGCCAGCTGCGGCAGGCGTTGTTTTCAGGGTCTCAAACGCCGTGCTGTTGCGCTCCCACGGACGGGCGGAGGCGTCGTTCCCTACATTCTCGGGCCGGTAGCTGGCGGGCAGCTGCGCTGCGGTTGCGGGTGCTGCGCCTTGAAAAGCAAACGGTGACTTGGCCGTGTCCTGCGAACGAGCGCCCGGGCGAGATCGCTTGAACCAGGCCACCGCCATCATGATCACCATCGCCAGCAAGGCAAACATCAAGATCTGGCCAAAGGCCCCGCCCATGCCCAAGGAATTGGCCAACCAGGCCAGGCCCAGACCGGCGGCCAAACCGCCCAGCATGGCACCCCAAGGCCGCTTGGGCGCAACGCCCGCCGGCGCTGCGGCGGGTGCCGCAGCCGGCGGCTTGGGCGCGACCTGACGCTGCGTCACATTGCTCGACTGTTTACCAAAAGACCGGCCACCGCCAAAACGCGCGGCCTCGGCATTAAAACCGGCCAAAAGCATGAATGCCGCCAAAACCCAAGTCCACAATTTCATAAGGTCTCCAAAAAATTCATTACATCAACATTTGATGCCGACGTGCAAGGCTACCAGTCCCCCGGTCAGGTTGTGGTAATCCACATGACCAAAGCCATTATTTTTCATCAGGGCTTTGAGCTCCTCTTGCCCCGGATGCATGCGAATCGACTCGGCCAAGTAGCGGTAGCTGGCATCGTCACCGGCCACCAGTTGCCCCAGCTTGGGCAACACCTTGAAGGAATACCAGTCATAGACTTTCTCTAAAGGCGGTGCCACCTTGGAGAACTCCAGCACCAGCAATTTACCCCCGGTTTTGAGCACCCGGTTCATCTCGGCCAGCGCCAGGTCCTTGTGCGTCATGTTGCGCAGGCCAAAGGCGACGCTGACCACATCAAAGTGGTTGCTCGGGAACGGCAGTTTTTCGGCGTCACACACCACGGTCGGCAGGGAAACCCCGGCGTCCAGCAAGCGATTGCGCCCGGTGCGCAACATCGCCTCGTTGATGTCGGTATGCACCACCTGCCCGCTCCGGCCCACTTTTTTGGAAAAAGCCAGCGCCAGGTCACCGGTGCCACCGGCAATATCGAGCACCTGATAACCCTCACGAACATTGGCCACCATCACCGTGAAGGCCTTCCAGGCTCGATGCAAACCCATCGACATCAGGTCGTTCATCAGGTCGTATTTGGGCGCCACGGAGTCAAACACGCCCCGCACGTGCTTCGCTTTTTCGGTTTCTGGAACCGTCTTGTAACCAAAATGTGTTGTCGTCATGGGTGCGATGTTAATTGTTAGTTCAATGACTGCCGCAAGCTTTCCCGGCTTTCTCGGGCATGGGCGCATCACGCTCCACACCGGCGGCGGTGAGACGGGCGGTGTAGTCAGCCCACAGCTTGTCCTGCTGGGAACCCAGAAAATAGAGATAGTCCCAGGAAAAAATGCCGCTATCGTGACCATCCGAGAACGCGGGCTGGATGGCGTAGTTGCCGACCGGCTCCAGCCCGGCCAGTTCGACCTCCCGCTTGCCGGTCTGCAATACCTCTTGCCCCGGCCCGTGGCCCGCGACTTCGGCCGAGGGCGAATACACGCGCATCAATTCAAAGGGAATACGAAAGGTGGCGCCATCGGAAAATGTCACCTCCAGCACCTTGGACTGGCTGTGCACCGTGATCGCCTGGGGCGTCGGCGCGCCTGCTTGCAAACCTGCCATATGAACCACCTTTTCAGAATTACCAGCTAAAAAATCACAAAACTCACAAAGCGGCGCGCGTCACGGACAGTGCCCGCTCAATAGTGCCATCCACGTCTTGCAGGCGGGCCGCAATGGCCGCCACAGCCGCCAAATCAACCGGGCGCTGAGGGGCGCTCCACACCGGCGCCGGAAAATGACTGTCCCAGTCAAAGCGGGCAATCACATGCCAGTGCAGGTGCGCCACCACATTGCCCAGGGCCGCCAGGTTGATCTTGGTCGGCTGCAGATGCTCACGCAAGGCCTGCTCTACGGCACACACAGCCGCCATGCACAAGGCGCGATCGCTCGGGTCAAGGTCCGAAAACTCGGCCACATGCGCCGTCCAGACGACCCGGTAAAAGGCCGGGAAGCCGGCCTCCATCGCCCGGATGACCCGGAATTTTTCGCCCTGAAACACCAGTGCACCACCGGTGGCGGCGCACAGGGGACAAGTTGAGTCGCTCATGCCTCAGACCAGCACCCGTTCAATACCGCCGTCATTGGCTCTGCTGACGTAGTCCGGCATCCACTGCTCGCCCAGAATCTGGTTCGCCATCTCGACCACGATGTAGTCCGCCTCCAGCAGGCCGCCTTTCAAGTCCTCCCCGAATCGGCTCAAACCTTGCAGGCAAGCCGGGCACGAGGTCAGGATTTTGATGTTGGCGTCCGGCGCCAGGGAACCCTTGGCGCGCAACTGGGCTTCACCTTTGAGAATCTCTTCTTCCTTGCGAAAGCGCACTTGCGTCGACACGTCGGGACGGTTCAGGGCCAGCGTACCCGACTCGCCGCAGCAGCGCTCGGACTGGATCACGTTGTTACCCAACAAAGCCTTGACGGTTTTAAGAGGTTCCTGCAACTTCATCGGGCTGTGGCAGGGGTCATGAAACAGGAACGAGCCCGCATTGGCCAGCGTGATGCCTTTCTCCAGCAGGTATTCATGGATATCGATGATGCGGCTGCCGGGGAAAATCTTGTCGAACTCGTAGCCCTGCAACTGGTCATAACAGGTGCCGCAGCTCACCACCACGGTTTTGATGTCGAGGTAGTTCAGGGTGTTGGCGACCCGATGAAACAGCACCCGGTTGTCGGTGATGATTTTCTCCGCCTTGTCAAACTCGCCGCCGCCACGCTGCGGGTAACCGCAGCACAGGTAGCCCGGTGGCAGCACCGTCTGCACCCCGGCATGCCACAGCATGGCTTGCGTCGCCAGCCCGACCTGGCTGAACAGGCGCTCCGAGCCGCAACCGGGGAAATAAAACACCGCCTCGGTCTCGGCCGTGGTGGACTGCGGGTTGCGGATGATGGGAACGTAGTCCTTGTCTTCAATATCGAGCAAGGCCCGTGCCGTCTTCTTGGGCAAACCGCCGGGCAGCTTCTTGTTGACGAAGTGAATGATTTGCTCTTTCAGTGGCGCGGTCCCCAGCGTGGCCGGTGGCGCCTTGGTCTGCTGGCGCGCCAGGCCGCGCAACAGGTCTGCCGCCAGGCGCTGCCCCTTGATGGCCACCTTGGTCATGACCGCGCGCGCCAACTTGATGGTCTCGGGGTTGGTGGCGTTGAGCATGAACATGGCGGCGGCACCGGCCGGGCGGAAGGTCTTCTTGCCCATCTTGCGCAACAGGTTGCGCATGTTCATGGTGACGTCGCCAAAGTCGATGTTCACCGGGCACGGCGACAGGCATTTGTGGCACACCGTGCAATGGTCAGCCACATCTTCAAACTCCTGCCAGTGGCGGATCGAGATGCCGCGGCGCGTCTGCTCCTCGTACAAAAACGCTTCCACCAGCAGCGAGGTCGCCAAAATCTTGTCGCGCGGGCTGTAGAGCAAATTGGCGCGCGGCACATGGGTGGAACACACCGGCTTGCACTTGCCGCAGCGCAGGCAGTCTTTCACGCTGTCGGCGATGGCGCCAATGTCTGACTGCTGCATGATGAGCGACTCGTGCCCCATCAGGCCAAAGCTGGGGGTGTAGGCATTGCTCAAGTCGGCATGCATCAAATCAGGCTCTAGCCCCCGTCTTACCTCATTAGTATGCTCATTATTTCGTAGCAATTTGCCTTTGTTGAAGCGCCCTTCGGGGTCGACGCGGGCCTTGTAGTCGGTGAACGGCTGCAACTCTTCGTCGCTCAAGAATTCGAGCTTGGTGATGCCAATGCCGTGCTCGCCCGAGATCACGCCGTCGAGCGAGCGCGCCAGGGCCATGATGCGTTTGACCGCGCTGTGCGCGGCCTGAAGCATCTCGTAGTCATCGCTGTTGACCGGGATGTTGGTGTGCACATTGCCGTCGCCGGCGTGCATGTGCAGCGCGATCCAGACCCGGCCTTTGAGCACGCGCTGATGAATCGCCACGCACTCGCGAACAATCGGCTCAAACGCCGCACCGGAAAAGATCTGCTGCAGGGGCGCGCGAATCTGCGTCTTCCAGCTGGCGCGCAGGCTGTGATCCTGCAAGGGGGGAAACAAGGCCTGCACGTCATCCAACCAGCCGCGCCACAGCGTGCGCACCTCGGCAATCAGGGTCAGCGCCTGTGCCACGCGGTCTTCCAGCAACTCGGCGGACGCAATCTCGTTAGCGTCGTCCTGCTTGCCCAAGGGCAAATGACCTTGCTCAAAAAAGTCTTGCAGCGCGTCACACAGCGCCAGCTTGTTGGCCAGGCTGAGCTCGATATTGATGCGCTCAATGCCGTCGGTGTACTCGGCCATGCGCGGCAACGGAATCACCACGTCTTCGTTGATCTTGAAGGCGTTGGTGTGCCGGCTGATGGCGGCGGTGCGCTTGCGATCGAGCCAGAACTTTTTACGTGCTTCCGGGCTGATGGCAATAAAACCTTCCCCATGGCGTGAGTTGGCCAGGCGCACCACCTCACTGGTGGCGCGCGCGACTGCATCGGCGTCATCACCGGCGATATCGCCAAACAACACCATTTTGGGCACGCCGCCACCACTCAAAGCGGCGCCGCGCTTGCTCTTGGTGGCGTAGCCCACCGCTTTCAAATAGCGGTCATCCAGATGCTCCAGCCCGGCCAGCACCACGCCCGAGCGTTTCTGCTCGGCAAACATGAAATCCTTGATCTCGACAATGCTGGGCACGGCATCCTTGGCATTGCCAAAAAACTCCAGGCACACGGTGCGAGTGTGCGTCGGCATGCGGTGCACGACCCAGCGCGCACTGGTGATCAGGCCATCGCAGCCTTCCTTCTGAATGCCCGGCAGGCCGCTCAGAAACTTGTCGGTCACATCCTTGCCCAGGCCCTCCTTGCGAAAGGTCTTGCCGGGAATGTCGAGCCGCTCGGTGCGGATCGGCGTCTTGCCATCGGCCTTGAAATACTGCAGCTCAAAGCTGGCCACCGCCACATCGTGAATCTTGCCCAGGTTGTGGCCAATACGCGTCACCTCCAGCCACTCGGCTTGCGGCGTCACCATGCGCCAGCTCGCCAGGTTGTCCAGCGACGTGCCCCACAAGACGGCCTTTTTGCCGCCCGCGTTCATGGCGATGTTGCCGCCAATGCACGAGGCTTCGGCCGAGGTCGGGTCGACCGCAAACACGTAGCCGCCCCGCTCAGCGGCTTGCGACACGCGCTGGGTCACGACGCCGGCTTCGGTCCACACGGTGGCCACGGGCTGGTCCAGGCCGGGGAGCTGGACCATCTCGACTTCGGTCATGGCTTCGAGCTTTTCGGTGTTGATCACCACGCTCTTCCAGGTCAGGGGAATCGCGCCGCCGGTATAACCGGTGCCGCCGCCCCGCGGGACGATGGTCAAGCCCAGTTCGATGCAGCCCTTGACCAGGCCCGCCATCTCCGCCTCGGTATCGGGCGTCAGCACCACAAACGGGTATTCGACGCGCCAATCGGTGGCGTCGGTCACGTGGCTCACACGCGAGAGGCCGTCAAACTTGATGTTGTCTTTGGCGGTCAACTTCAGCAGCACGCGCTGGGTTTTACGGCGCAAGGCGGCAGCTTCGACAAAAGACTCGTCAAACAACTGCACGGCCTGCCCCGCCGCCTTGAGCAGCTCGCCCACCAGGCCATCACGCTCGGGGTCGGCCTGCGGCGTGCGGCGCTTTTGCACCTCATCGAGGCGATGGTGCAGGGCGTTGACCAGCAGCACGCGGCGTTTCGGGTTGTCCAGCAGGTCGTCCTGCAAATAGGGGTTGCGCTGCACCACCCAGATATCACCCAGAACCTCGTACAGCATGCGGGCTGAACGGCCGGTGCGGCGCTCGTCACGCAAGCGGTTGAGCCAGTCCCAGGCCGACGCCCCCAAGAGGCGAATGACGATTTCGCGGTCAGAAAACGAGGTGTAGTTGTACGGAATTTCGCGAATGCGTTCATGCCCATGTGGCGCGACGGCGCCAGCGGGCAACAAGGACTTAAGCTGAGTGGGAGCGTTCATCGGGTTGTGTGATTGCAGCCGTTACGGAGCGTGGCGGCGCTAATTAGATCGTGTCCGGACTGGGTTGACGATGTTACCGCAGCGCAGCATTGCCCTACTGGGTTGATGGAAACCCTGATGACCACGCGTCAAAAACATGGGTTTAATCAAGGTTTTGGCAGATTGTCATCTTTCTGCCGCAAATTGGTCATATTTCTTGACTATGCTCAGGCCCCTAACTTCAAGGAGATCGCATGAAATTGAAACTTGCTGCTGTCGCTCTGGCAGCGTCGTGTGCCCTTTCGGCCCAGGCTGTGACCGAGGTCCAGTGGTGGCACTCGATGACTGCGGTGAACGGCGAATGGGTCAACGACCTGGCCAAAGGCTTTAACGCCAGCCAGAGCAACTACAAAATTGTGCCCACCTACAAGGGCCAGTACGACGAATCCATGACCGCTGCCGTAGCCGCTTTCCGCGCTGGCAATGCGCCCCACATCCTGCAGGTGTTTGAAGTCGGCACCGCGACCATGATGGCCAGCAAGAATGCCATCGTCCCGGTGGGCAAGGTGATGAAAGATGCCGGTCAGAAATTTGACCCCAATGCCTACATTTCGGCCGTGGCGGGTTATTACACCGCACCCAGCGGCGAGATGTTGAGCTTTCCCTTCAACAGCTCCACCACCGTGTTTTATTACAACAAGGATGCCTTCAAAGCCGCCGGGCTGGATCCCAACAAGGCTCCCAGCAGCTGGCCTGAAGTGGCGCTGGCGGCCGCCAAGCTCAAGGCCAGCGGCCACAAGTGCCCGCTGACGCTGGCCTGGCAGGGCTGGACCCAGCTGGAGAGCTTCTCCGCCTGGCACAACGTGGAATTTGCCACCAAAGGCAATGGCCTGGGCGGCATGGATGCGCGCATGAAAGTCAACTCGCCCCTGCACGTACGTCACATTGACAACCTGGCCAATATGGCCAAGCAGGGCCTGTTTGTCTACAAGGGCCGTGCCAACGTGCCCCAAACCAGCTTTGTCTCCGGCGAATGCGCGATGATCACCACGTCGTCCGGCTTCTACGGCGACGCCAAAAAGAATGCCAAGTTCGCCTTTGGTCTGGCCCCCCTGCCCTACTACCCGGATGTGCCCGGTGCGCCGCAAAACACCGTGATTGGTGGCGCCAGCCTGTGGGTCATGGCTGGCAAGAAGGCTGATGAATACAAGGGGGTGGCCGAGTTCTTCACCTACATCTCCAGCCCCGAAGTGCAGTCCGCCAGCCACAAGCGCACCGGCTACCTGCCCGTCACCACTGCGGCCTTCCAGTTGACCGAAAAATCGGGTTTCTACAAGGAAAACCCGGGCACCGATGTAGCTCCTACACAAATGATCCGCAAGACCACCGACAAGTCGCGCGGCATCCGCCTGGGCAACTATGTGCAAATCCGCACCATCGAGGACGAAGAACTGGAACAGGTCTGGGGTGGCAAGAAAAGCGCCAAAGAAGCCCTGGATTCGATTGTGAAACGCGGCAATGAGCTGCTGGAGCGGTTTGAGAAAGCCAACAAAAAAGGCTAAGCGCTAGAAAGTGGAAAAGCGCGTTTTTTTCCGGTCAGCATGGCTGCCCTGGGTGCTGATGGCACCCCAGGTGGCCGTGATTGTGCTATTTTTCTTCTGGCCAGCCGCCCAGGCCCTGCTGCAGTCGGTGCAGCAGTCGGATGCCTTTGGCACTTCGGTCGACTGGGTCGGGCTGGACAATTTCCGCAACCTGTGGAACGACGACACCTACCTGGCATCGTTTTACACCACGGCCATTTTTTCAACCCTGGTGGCGGTGGTGGGCATCAGTGTGTCCTTGCTGCTGGCAGTTTTTGCGGACCGCATCGTCAAAGGTGCGCTGGCGTACAAAACCCTGCTGATCTGGCCCTATGCAGTGGCGCCTGCCGTTGCCGGGGTGTTGTGGCTGTTTATGTTTGCGCCCAGCGTGGGCGTGGTCTCTTACTGGCTGCGCGCGCTCGGCATCGACTGGAATCATTTGCTCAACGGGACGCACGCCATGACGCTGGTGGTGATGGCGGCGGTGTGGAAGCAGATCTCCTACAACTTTTTGTTCTTTTTGGCGGGCCTGCAAAGCATTCCCAAATCATTGATTGAAGCAGCCGCCATTGACGGCGCGCGCCCCTGGCGACGCTTCTGGACGATGGTGTTCCCGCTGCTCTCGCCGACCACGTTTTTTCTGCTGGTCAT
>Ga0209343_10006583_pt1 | contig 13869 bp, 13 predicted proteins | sample RifCSPlowO2_02_FD_184026 | JGI IMG/M metagenome (GOLD analysis project Ga0209343, IMG submission 184026) | Groundwater microbial communities from Rifle, Colorado - Rifle CSP2_plank lowO2_0.2 (SPAdes) (version 2) | ecosystem: Environmental > Aquatic > Deep subsurface > Groundwater | place... | reverse complement strand
GGTGCTCGAACAGGTGCGCAAAGCCGGTGCGCCCCAGCCGCTCGTTCTTCGAGCCCACGTGGTACCAGACGTTCACCGCCACCATGGGCAGCTGGTGGTCTTCGTGGACGATGACGTCAAGCCCGTTGCCGAGCGTCCTCTTGGTGTACGGTAACTGCATCTTGTGACTGGCTCAATTCTATCCGTGTCGGGCTCCGGGATCCGGGCTCCGGGATCCGAATCACCGGCGTGGAGGATGCTGGCGGTCGTTTCGCTGGCGCAGTTCCTCGGCATGACGCTGTGGTTTTCCGCCACCGCCGTCACGCCGCTGCTGGTTGCGCAATTCGACATCGCGCCAAACCATGCGGCGTGGCTGACCATGGCCGTGCAGGCGGGGTTTGTCGCGGGCACGCTGGTGAGCGCGCTGGCCAACCTCGCCGACATCCTGCACGCGCGCACGTTGATGTTCGTCGGCTCGCTGGTCGGGGCCATCGCCAACGCGGCCGTGATCGTCGCGCCGGGGACGGCCACGGTGATCGCGCTGCGGTTCCTGACCGGCGCGGCCCTGGCCCTGGTGTATCCGCCGGGCATGAAGATCGCCGCGGGCTGGTTCAAAGAGCGCCGCGGCTTCGCGCTGGGGCTGCTGATCGGCGCGCTCACGCTCGGCAAGGCGTTCCCGCACTTGCTGACCGCGATGTTCGGCGGCAAGTGGCGGGAGCCGATGCTGCTGGTGTCGGGCCTCGCCGCGATCGGCGGGACGCTCGTGCTCGTGATCGTTCGCGATGGTCCGTACGTGGCGGCCACGGCGCCGTTCGATCCCCATGCGATCCGGAAGATCCTCGCGAGCCGCGGCGCGCGCCTGGCCACGTTCGGCTACCTGGGACACATGTGGGAGCTCTACGCGATGTGGACGTGGGTCGCGGTGTTTGCCGCCGCCAGCTTCTCCGCCAGCGGCCTGGCCAACGCCGGCGCCGCCGGATCGGTGGCGGCCTTCCTGGCGATCGGCAGCGGCGCGGCCGGGTGCGCGATGGCCGGGTACCTCGCCGACCGCGTCGGCAAGGCCCGCGTCGCCATGTGGGCCATGCTTGCCAGCGCCGCCTGCGCCGCCCTCACGGTCGCCGTCTATGGCGGAGCGCCGATCCTGCTCTTCGGGCTCGTGATGGTGTGGGGGTTCGCCGTGGTCGCCGACTCGGCGCAGTTCTCGGCGTTGATCAGCGAGTATGCGCCATCCGACCACGTCGGCACGGCGCTCACGCTGCAGACCTCTGTCGGATTCCTGCTGACAATGGTGACGATCGAGTTACTACCGCGGCTCGCCGCCGCCACGAGCTGGCAGGTTGCATCGCTCTTGCTCGTCCCTGGTCCATTGCTCGGCGCATGGGCCATGCGACGCCTGATGTAGGGAGCTCGCGGAACTAAAGTTCCGCGGCTCTCCGTGTAGACATTCGTGCCTCACTTGACCTGAATCAGCGGGATCTTCCCCTTGTGGGCAATCGCTGACTTGTGGGCCGCGATCACCAGTTGCAGCATCGTCGCCTCCGCCAAGGCCATGAACGCCCGCGTCGCCACCGAATCCGGCTCGGCGATCACGAGCGGAATTCCCAAATCGCTCCCGACTCGAATCGGCTGGTAGATCGGCAAGCGTCCGAGAAACGGGATGCCGAGCTGCTCGGCCAGCTTCTCGCCGCCGCCGTGGCCGAAGATGTCGGCCTGGTGATGGCAGTTGGTGCACTCGTAGAACGCCATGTTCTCGACCAGGCCGAGCGGCGGGATGTTGAGCTTCTGATACATCCGGACCGCGCGCAGGCTGTCGGACAGCGACACTTGCTGCGGCGTCGTGACCACGATCGCGCCGGCCGCCGGCACCGTCTGGCTGAGCGACAGCGCCACGTCGCCGGTGCCGGGCGGCATGTCGACGATGAGATAGTCGAGGTCCTTCCAGCCGACATCGCGGCAGAACTGCTGAATCGCGCTGTGCAGCATCGGGCCGCGCCAGATCATCGGCGATTCATCCTGGGCGAGAAAGCCCATCGACACGATCTGGATGCCGTACTTCTCGGCCGGACGGATCACCTTGCCGTCCATCTGGAGCTGCGCCTGCAGGCCGAGCATGATCGGCACGTTCGGGCCGTAGATGTCGCCGTCGAGCACGCCGACGCGCGCGCCGCTCTTCGACAACGCGACCGCGAGGTTGACCGCCACGGTCGTCTTGCCGACGCCGCCCTTGCCGGCGCCGACCGCGATCACATTTTTGACACCGGGCAGCGGCGGCTTGCCGTGCTCGGGGGCCGACACCGAGCGCACGTTGAACGTGGTGGCGATCTCGACGCCGGTCACGCCCGGGATCGCGGCCACCGCCGCGCGCGATTGGGCCGCCAGGAGCTCGCGCCTCGACGGCGCCGGGCTGGCAAGCTCGATCGTGAACGAGACCTGGCCGCCCTCGACAGCGACGTTCTTGACGAACCCGAGCGAGACGATGTCCTTCTGCAGGTCGGGGTCGGTGACGCCCTTCAGAGATGCGAGGACCGCTTCCGCTGTCATGAGAAATTCAGCTTACCATGCGGTCGAAACCGGATAGACTCGCAGCCAGCAACACGGGCTTCCCCCAGTGAAGGAGACCTCAGATGGCCGATGCGACGCCCGGCAGTAGTGCCCCCTCGAGCAACCGCAATGTGATGATCCTCCTGTCGTACCTCTGGCTGCTGGCCCTCGTGCCGCTGCTCACGGAGAAGGACGACAAGGAAGTGCAGTGGCACGCCAAGCACGGCCTGGTGCTGATGGTGGCCGAGGTGTTTCTCTGGCTCATCCTCGGCGCCATCTCGAGCGCGCTCGGCCCGGTCGGGTGTCTCTTCGCCCTGCTGTCGCCGCTGCTCGCGCTCGCCCAGATTGCGCTGCACATCATGGCCATCATGAAGGGGATCAACGGGCAGCGCCTGATCATCCCGGGAATCAGCGAGTTCACGGAGAAGTTCTAGCCCGGTGCGAAGGAAGGTCGCGATCGCGATCGTGGTGCTCGTCGCCGCGATCGCGATCGATTCCCGCCGTGCCCCTGCCGCGCAGTGGAGCACCCGCGCCGCCCTCGCCGGGGTGCACGCCTACCAGATCACGATCTCGCCGCTCTACGATCGCATGGGCGTGGAATGCCGCTTCACGCCCACGTGCAGTGTCTACGGCGAAACCGTGATCCGGCGGTTCGGGATCATGCGAGGGAGCGTCATGGCCACACGGCGCATTCTCAGGTGTGGCCCGTGGACGCGCGCCGCGACCCATGACCCGCCACCGGAAGGCCCTTAGTTGCGGGTGCCTCGGTGCGTACGGTGCCTACGGGTGCCTAAGGGAGGGTGCCTACGGGTGTGCTCCCCGTGGATGAACTCTTCGTCGGTCATCAACCGCAGGTCGCGGGCGTCGATGAAGTGGTTCAGGACCTCGGCCTCTGAGCCTTTCGCCACCCGAACGAACTGGGCGAACTCCTTGTGCCGAAATCGCGCGAAACCTTCCGCGATGTTCCGCGGCCCCGAGCGTGCCGCGTCGCTCAGTTGATCGCAGAACTTGTACCTGCGAACCACGTCAGGCTTTGCCAGCAGAGCGTCAGCAAGCAGCTTGAGCTCGTGAGCCCGTTGCCACGCGACGAGTTCTCTGAAGTCTCTGAATCCAGCCATGCCACCGGATCCTGCAATCCGGCGGCCCGGAGGAAAGATTGGATTCTCCGAGCATTCCTGAAAGCGAGCGCGACACGCGTCGCACTAACTGCAACACCAAGCCAGCTTCCATATTGAAGTTTTTGGCGCGTGCCCGGGAAAGCACCCGGCACCCTAGCTAGGCACCCCAGGCACCAACCCCTTAGGCACCCTTAGGCACCGTACGCACCTTTAGGCACCAATCCCGGTGCCCGTGCAGGTGCCAACCTTGTCAGGAACCCTCGAAGATCCGCCTGCCCTCGTCTGTCAGTAAGACCCAGCACGCGTAGACGCCGAGAGCGGTGCCGAAGGGCAACAGCACCATGTTCCCGACCGCGAGGCCGAGCGCCATCAGGCGGGCCGAGGGCCGGTGCCGGCGAAGGCTGCGGCCGACCCACATGTGAACCGCGCCCCAGACGAGGGCGATCAGGGCCACCATGCCGATGGTGACCGCCGTCAAGCGCGCCGCCATCTCGGAGGCCATGCGCACCGGCCCGCTCGTGGTGGCGATGGCGGCCGCGCCGCCGGCGAGCGCAAACCCGGTCAGCGCCACCAGCGTGAAGATCGCGCCCCAGGTGAGATACAGCGTCGACAGGAAGTCGACGTGCCGGTTCACGCCGTGACCGCGACGCGCACGTCCACGCGCGTGCGCGGACCCCGGGGCGGAGAGACGTTGAAGCTGAAACGATCGCCGTGCACCACGCCCGCCGGCACCGCCACCGTCAGCCGCTGCTGGTGCAGCTCCTGGCCGTTGCCGTCGCATGGCTCGCACCGTTCGCTCCACACTTCGCCGCGCCCGCCGCACGTGGGGCAGGTGCGGGCGACGCGCACGTCGAGCGGCACCATCGCGCCGGTGCCGGCCTGGCAGGCCGAGATCGTGATCTCGGCGCGCGTCGACGGCCCGGGATCGTCCGACCCGACGTGATCGCGGCGGAACAACTCGGTCGCCGCCCGCGACGACGGGAAGTCGATCGCGACCTCGTCGGTGAACGAGCGGCGGTACGCGCGCTCGTGCGGCACGAGCGTCTCGAGCGCGAGAAACGAATGGGCGGTCCGGCGTGGACGAAGCACCTTGCGCGTACAGTAGGGTTCCCTTCGCCAGGTTGTCAAGAAACAACCGTGGCGCTAGGATGCGCTCATGAGTACCGCCAGGGAATGTCCGATGTGCGGGGAGTTCATGCGCCTCGTCACGCGCGAGGTCGTGTCGCGCGTGCCGGGCACGATGCAGGAAATCAAGCAGCCCGTACGCGAGTGGGTCTGTCCCGAATGTGACTACTTCGAAGAAGCAGAAGCAGAAGACGGCGAGGCGTAGCCGGGGTCCCCGGCGCGGCAGCCGCGCTGGAGTGGCCTTAGCGGGCGCCGAGGGTCAGGAGCACTTCCCGGCGGATGGTGTCCTCGACTTCCTCGAAGTTCATCGCCGTCTCGCACTCATCGCACAACACTTCGATCACGCCCGGCTTGCTCTCTTCAGACACTTCCACGCGCGCGTCGTCGAGATGCACTACGTGCATTTGCAGCGTTTTTACGAGGAAATTGCGGGTGTTCCCGCAGTTCGGACACGTCAATGCCACGTAGATGGGCTCCTTCAACCTTCAAAATTGTATGGGATGGTCAAGGGGGAAGCAATGCAAATCGCCCCCTCCTATAAGGATCGCAGCCCATCCCGACCCTTCCAGCCCGCGTGATGAAGCGTGTGCGCAGCCGATCCACCCTGCCAGACCGCCGGCCCGGCGGCGCTCGAAGCGACAATGGACGCCGCCAGCGACGCCGGAAGGATCCGGCCGAGCGATCCCTTGGCCAGGATCAGCCGGCCTCCCGTCAGCGTCGCGCCAAGGTAGACGCGATCGCGGGCGCGCGTCAGGGCCACATACAGCAGGCGCTTGGTTTCTTCGTGCTCGCGCGCCTCGAGATCGCGATCGCTCTCGTTGAGGTGATCGCTCACCGAGACCGAGGCTTCGCCGTCCTCCTCGTCGTCGCCCGAAAACGGCGCGGCCACCACGCGGATGTCGTCGCGGCTGCCGCCGCTGCCCTTCCCGATGTTCACCACGAAGACGATCGGGAACTCGAGTCCCTTGGCCGCGTGCACCGTCATCAGATTGACCGCGTTCGCGGCGTCGATGATCGCGTTGGATTCGTCGCCACCGGCGACCAGCTCGGCAAAGTAATCCGAAAGACGCCCCAGCGTGGCATAGCCGCGGTTCTGGATGCGCCGGATCAAACCGCGGACCTTCTTCAGGTTCTCGCGGGCCTGGGCCGCGCCGGGTCCGGCAATCTCGAGTTCGTACGCGGACTCGGCGAGCACGCGATCGACCAGCTCCGCCGGAGGAAGCTGATCGGCAAACCTCACCCACGAGCGCGCGCTTCCTCGCGCCAGGATGAGCCGCTCGCGGTCGTCGGCCGCCAGGGATGCCGCGGCCTCCGGCAACTCGTCCGACAGCACCGCCTCTTCGAGCCCCGGCGCCAGCCGCTTGAGCGCTTCGTCCGACAGCCGGACGATGCGCGAGCGAAGGAAGGCGGCGGCGCGCAGGCGCGAACCCGGATCGGCGAGGTACGCGACCAGGGCAAGCACGTCCTTGACCTCGTCGGCGTCGAAGAAGCCGAGGCCCTTGTAGACGTAGTACGGCACGCCGCGCTTTCCAAGGGCCGCCTCGAACAACGCGTGGCTTTCGCGCGTCCGGAACAGCACGGCAATGTCGCCGGCAGTCACCGGCCGTCGAACCCCGGTCAGCCGGTCGCGAATGTTCGCGCCCTCCGCCAGCAGCCGGGCGATCTCGCCGCCGACCTCGTCGGCCTGGGCGATGTCGCTCTCGGCCGTGACGATCCCGATCGCCTCCGCTTCATGGGCCGCTCCCTCAAGCGCCGGAAACGCATCGGCGTCGCCGTAACGAAAGGCGTCGGGTCGCTCGGGGACCTTCTCCACCGCGGCGAACACGTCGTTCACAAACGCCAGCAGCTCGTGGACCGATCGATAGCTCCTCGTGATGGCCGCGCGCGCGGGCAGCTCGGGCCGCAGGGCGTCGATGAACCGCGACGCGGCGTCGAGCACCGTGACCTCGGCATCCCGGAAGCCGTAGATCGACTGTTTGCGGTCGCCGACGATGAAGATCGACGGCGGCAGGGGGCCGTGCGACAGCCCCTCGCCTGCCGCCCACGCGCGCACCAGCTCGCGCACCAGCTGCCACTGCGCCCGGCTGGTGTCCTGGAACTCGTCGACCAGCACGTGCTCGTATCTGGACTCGAGGCGGTAGCGGCTGCGCGAGAACTCTTCCATCCGGCCGAGCAGATCGAGCGTGCGTTCGAGCAGATCCGGGAAGTCGAGCACGCCGTGCTTGTCGAGCGTGCGGCGGTATTCCTCCTGGGCGATGGCGAACAGCCGGCGCACGCCGCGCGCGAGCACGAGGTTGATGTCGTGCCTGAAGCCACCGAGCGCCGACTGGATGTGCGGGCCGAGGCCCAGGATGATCGCCTTGTGGCGCTCGTAATCGGCCGCCGAGCGAAAATCCGCCTTCGCGTGGAGTGGGCGCTTGCGCGGCTCGCCCTTCTGCGTCAGCACGAGGTCGGCCAGGCGATCGAGGGCGCCGCGCAGCTGCGCGGGCGTCGGCCCCGACGCCAGCCGATTGATGTCGCGCACGATCAACGCAAAGGCAGGATCAACCGGGGCGCTTGCCTTGAAGGCCGCGGCAATCGGAGCGATCGAACCAGCCAAGCTGTGGAGCAGGCGGGCGCAGGCCGTGTCGACGCTCATCTCCTTGCCGCGCAGGAAACCATTGAGCGCATCGCCGGCCACCAGGCGCCGATCGAGCAGGGCCGCCAGCCCCTTGCGGATGCGCGGCTCGCCCAGCTCCGTGAACAGCAACGCGACGTCCGGATCGTCGAGCGACATGCCGCGGCCGATCCGCAGCGCGCGGTCGAGCGAGGCGTCGGTGAATCGCGGCGTCTCGGTTTCGTCGGCGAGGTCGAACCCCGGATCCACGCCGGCCTCCAACGGGAATTCGTGCAGGAGGGCGAGGCAGAACGCGTCGATCGTGCTGATGGCGATCTCGGCGAACGCGTCGCGGATCTCGCGCCAGCGCGCCTCGGGAATGCCGCCGAGGCGGTGGCGTTCGCGCAGCGTGGCCATCACGCGCTGGCGCATTTCGGCGGCGGCCTTCCGCGTGAAGGTAATCGCGAGGATGTTGCGCGGCGCCACGCCCGCTTCGAGCAGGCCGACGTAGCGATCGACCAGCACGCGGGTCTTGCCGGTGCCGGCCGAGGCCTCGAGGGCCACGTTGCGGCGCGGATCGACGGCGATGCGCCGCGCCCGCTCGTCAGGCGTCTCGTGCTGCGGCGACAAACCTTGCACGGAGTGTGGCGACAAACCTTTAGGTTTGTCGTCCCCGAAGTCGAGGCGAGGTTGCTCAGGCATCGAGCCCACCAGGGGTCCGGCAAACCGTGACGAACGCGCACATGGTGCAGAGCGACCTGGACTCCGGCCGCGGCGGGTAATGCCCCGCCGCGATGTCGTCGAGGGCGCCGACCAGCCGATGCTCGGCCTCGGTTACCAGTTCGTCGAACGCCTTGCCCTTGCGCTCGAGCGCCACGACGCCGCGATTACCCTCGAACGAGAGGTACATCGCCTCGCTGGCAGGCACGTCCCGTCCCTGCTCGCGCGACAGGCGCGTGCGCACGCACGCGCTGTAGATCGGCAGCTGCAGCGCCGTCTTCAGGTCGGGCACGTACTTGGTCTTGTAGTCGATCAGCCGGAAGCGCCCATCGTCCAGCAGGTCGACCCGATCGATCTTCGCGCGCAGGGCGACCTTTCGCGGCGCGCCGTCGGCGCCCGTGAACGTGAACTCCCCGTCGAGCTCGTACTCCATGAGGCGCTGGCGGATGCCGGCGCCGCGCTCGGCTTCCATGGCAAACACGCGCGCGGCAATGCCGGGCCCCACCGCGGACCCGAAGAGGCGCGCGCGCTCGAGTGCGGCTTCGGAGGGCGACCGGGAGGCCAGCGCCGGGCCGCACACCTCCGCGAACAGCGCCTCGGCTTCGTCGATGGTGTCGGGCGTGATGCGGCCGTGCCCGCGCGCCTGCCATTCGTGGAAGAAGGTCTCGAACAGCTCGTGCAGGAAGCGGCCCCGCTCGAGCGGCGACCAGGTGTCTTCGTCTTCGGCTTCCTCCGCGACCTTGAGCACGTTGGAGACGTAAAACTGGAACGGGCATTTCAGATAGCGCTCGAGGCGGCTGACGCTCACGCGCGGCAACGTCCAGGGGCCGGCCTCGCCCTGGAACCGCGAGACCTCGCGATCGCGCCCAGCCAGGCGCGCCGCCGCCCATCCCGCCGCAGGCGGCGACAAACCTTTCTTGTCCGTCGAAGCGCCATGCGCGAAGGCGGAAGGTTTGTCGGTGTCGACCTCAACCTCGGTGATCAGCCCGAACCCCGCCACATCCTCGACCAACACCGACGGCTCGACCACCGCGTCCGACTCCAGCGCGAAGGTCGAGATCCGCGTCTGCGATCGCGCCAGTCCCACGAGATCGCGGAACGCCGCCCGCGACGCGCGCAGCAGGTCGCGCTCCTGGTGAATCTCCACCCGTTCCGGCCGCGCCGGCTCGAGCTGGGCCAGCAGCGCCTGTGGGTAGAACACATTGCGCCGCGGGCGCTCGGGCCACTCGCCCTCCACCAGCCCCATCAACTGCACATCGTCGAACTCGCCGAACCGCGCGGCCTGGGCGTCGACAATCTGCAGCCCCGTGTCCCCGGATCGAATGGCAAACGTCTGCGCGCCAAGCCATCGGCGAATGGCGGCCGACAGGTCGTGAACGGTTCCCGAGGCGGCGGGATCGTGACGCCTGTAGGCGTCGGACAAACCCGTGAGCGCCGCGAGCACGCCGGCACGGGCGCGTTGCCGCCGCTCGTCGACATCGGGCGTGCCCGCACTGGAATCGTGACGGTCCAGAAACGCCCGGAGCACATCGAGGTGTTCGACGAGCGGCCGGTTCTCGGCCAGCGTGGCGAGAGACGAGGCGAGCGCAGCGGCCATGCGCGCCGCCGGCAGCGCCGGCAGCTCGGCGGTGATGGCCTTCAGCCGATCGAAGCCGCCGAGAAACCGCATGTCCGCCAGCGCCGCATCCAATTGAGCGATCGCGGCCCGGGTGAGCGCCGCAGCGCCGTCCGCGAATCGGAAATGCGGCGATCGGAGCAGCGCCGTCGTGGCCCGGCGCGTGAATCCCGTGGCGACAAACTCCAGGACGAGGTCCAGCGCCGCGGCGTACGGTTCGGCGGCGAGCGGCAGCGTATCGAGGGCGCGGAACGGCACGCCCGAGCGCGAGAAGATTTCCCGGGCAAGGTACAGATACGGCAACGGGCGCGACACCACGAGCGCCGTACGATCGAGGGCGGATTGGCCGCCGCCCAGCAGCCGCCGCGCGACTGCCTCGAGCTCGTCTTCGCGGTCGCGGTGGGAAAAGACGACCGATCGTTCGTGGGCCACGGGCGGAGGGATCACGAGCACGGGCGACGCCGCCGGATCCGTACTGGACGATTCCTCCATGCCGACGAAGGCGAGGCGCAGCCGATCGAGATAGCCGGCCGCGAGCGCGCCATCGGTGGCGACGATGTCGATCTGCTCGAGGCCCGGGAGGCTGGCGAGCAGCGCCACGTCGGCGGGCCAGAGGCCTTCCGAATCCGACAGGCGATCGCCGACGGTAATCGTGACGCGCCTCACCGGGCGCGGCGAAGCGGTGGCGAGCAGGTCGAGGCGCCGCGCATGTTCGTCGCGCCCGCCGGCTTCCTGCAGCCGCGCCTCGTAGCCGCGGAAGGCGGCCACGAGAAACCGGGTCTGCTCCAGCAACTGCGCGGCGCCCGGGTCGGATTCGGCGGCCGGTTCCAGCTCGCCGCACAGCAACCGATCGAAATCCTCGACCGTGCGGTTGAGCCGGCGCACGTGATCGTAGAGGCCGAGCATTTCGGCCACCAGCGCCGGCCGGACGTGAAACGGCGGGGCCGTGCCCGCGTCCTCGGCCTCGCGGCCGGCCGCGGCGAGCAGCGCTTCGCGCTCGTACTCGGTCAGCGATCGCGCGGCGGCATCAAGGCGATCCGCCAGCAGGTCGTAGAGATCGCTGCGGGTCCCGATCCGGGGCAGCGGCCGCCCGTGCTCGAGGCGGGCGGCGAGGGTGCGCCGCAACTGGTCGCCGGCGGCGCGCGTCGGCACCAGGACGAAGGCATCGGCGGCGGCGGCCGCGTCGAGCTCGCGCGCGATCTCGACGAGGTGCGAGCGAAAACCCGACAGGTCCGGCGCGCGAAGCAGGCGCGTGCGGCGGGGCGTGATCACCGGGGCGACGGCGACTCCATGGCGGCCGTGAGGTCGGCGCGGGCGCGCGTGTAGAGCATCAACGCGCCGGCGGCGGCCGAAGACGCGCGGCGCGCGCCGTCGATGCTGTTGTCGCCCACCGACTCCAGACGCAGGCGCAGCGCGCTTTCGGCCAGCTCCCAGGCGCTGCGCACCAGCGCATGGCCGGCCGCCAGCTCGGGCGGCGGCGTGACCTTCGCCAGGTTGCGGCTGGCGCGGGCGAGGCGCTTGGCCAGCGGCCCAATGGTGTGCACGGCCGGTCCCGACATCGCCCTGATCTGTTCCAGGCTGCGCGCCGCGTCGGTGAAGGTGGAAAACGATCCGCGCATGGCGCGTCGATAGCGGCGGAAGGCCGGCGCGCGCTTCTTCCATTGATCGTACGCGGCGCGCGACGCGGTGGCCGTCGACGCCTGCAGGTCGATGGTCGCCAGCAGCGCGGCCACTTCGCCCGGTCGCTGCCGGCCCAGGCGCGTGTCGTCCTTCTGGACCCGGGCGCGGATGCGCTCGAGCTCGCGCGCGTCGCCCCGGCGCCCGGCCCGTGCCGAAGCCTCGAGCGCGGTCTTGCGCAGCGCCGCGTACTCGCGCTCGAGTCGCTGCTCGCCCTCGAGGTCCCCGGTCACGCCGCGGCGCACGCGATCCGCCCACGACGGCGGCAGCAGGCCAACGGCCCGATCGAGGAGCCGCAACACGGTCTGGAGCAGCGTCACCTTGTCGCCGGGGGTTTCGGCCAGCGATGCGGCGGCCACAAATTGTTCGACGAGCTCCGCATCGCTCGGCGCAGGCAAGGGCGGAGGAGGCGGGCTCGCCAGCGGCGCGCTCAACGAGAGGTCGAATCGTGTCTGGCCCACGGCCACGCGCAGCTGCGCAATCACCTCGTCGAGCACGCCGAGCGCTTCGCGGACCTCGCCGACGCGGTAGCCGTAGTGGGAGCCGGGCCAGTCGGCCAGCGATCGCCGCGCGCGCTCCGCGGTGGCCAGGCGAACGCCCGGATCGGAAATCCTCGACACCTCGTTCAAGACCTTGGCCACGTCGTTGCTGAATTCGGCGAAGTCCTTGTCGCCACTGGAGGCGCCGTACGCCGCGGCCCGTACAGATTCCGCGTACTGTTCTGTTCTAGGCCAGTCCACACGGCCGGCCGGAATGCTCACGAGGTGCAACTCGACCGGATCCCTCGACATTTGCGTCGGGATCGAAAAGATCACGCGGTTTTCGAGTCGGGCCCACTCGCCGTAGCTCGCCAGCACGCGTCCATCCGACAGGAACACGCGGAACAGCACGCGGTTTGGCGCTTCTTGCGCCGCAGACGCAGACGACACGAGGCTGGCGGCAATCAGAATGGCAGCGGTTCGGCGCATCAGGGTTCGATTAGTTTAATCGCCTTGTGGAAATCCTGTGGATGAACGGTCGAAAAACTGTGGAACGACCCGACACGAAAAAAAATATCGCGCCCCTTCCCCTCTCATGAAGATGTTCGGTCATACCCCACTCGCCGCTTTCGTACGGCGCTTCGCTTGATCCGTTTGCGCCAGGACATACAATCGTCACTCTCACCGTGATCGTTCACCACTACGAAGAAAATATCGCGGGGCGGACCTACCAGATCGAGGTTTCGCCGGTGTCGGCGTCGCGCTGGCGCGCGCAAATCGCGCGACGGCCGGGCATGCCGACCTCGCTGATGCCCTTTTACGGCACCACGCCCGAAGAAGCTGCACGGGAGTTGAGCAAGTGGCTCGCCCTCATTTCCGGCGCGGCGGTCGCCAAGACATAATCTAGGCACGATGACTCGAGCTCCCCGCCGTCCGACGCATGAGTTGGCGCTGATTCTCATTTGCCTGCTGCTCGGCAGCCTGGCGGCCACCCAGGCGCAGCCGGCGCCGCCGGCGCCGCCCCCGCGGGTCCACTTCGTCGCCACCGGCGGCACGATTTCCAACCGCGACGGCGGCCGGCTGACCGCCGAAGAGCTGGCCAAGTCCATGCCGGGGGTCGATCGCTACGCGCGGCTCACCTTCGAGCAGTTCGCCAACGTGGCGAGCAGCGAGCTGACGCTCCCGCAATGGCTCGGGCTGTCGCGGCGCATCAACGACCTCTACGCCAACGAGAAGGACGTGGCCGGCGTCGTGGTGACCAGCGGCACCGACACGCTCGAAGAGGCCGCCTTCTTCCTGCACCTCACCGTCCGCGATCCCCGCCCCGTCGTCGTGGTCGGCTCGATGCGCAATCCCAGCACGCTCGGCTACGAGGGCGCGGCCAACCTGCTCGAAGGCGTGCGCGTGGCGGCGGATCCGGCGTCGCGCAACAAGGGCGCGCTGGTGGTGCTGAACGACGAGATCAACTCGGCGCGCAACGTCACCAAGACCGATGCGCTCCGCCTGCAGACGTTTCGCGCCCGCGAGTACGGGCAACTGGGTGTGGTCGATCGGGACCGCGTGGTGTTCTTCAGCCAGATCACGCAGCGCACCAACGAGCGCGTGGAGTTCGACGTCACGAAGATCGAGGCGCTGCCGCGCGTCGACATCATCATGGTCTACCAGGGCGCCAGCGGCGATCTGATCAAGGCCGCCGTGGATGGCGGCGCCAAGGGCATCGTGATGGCCACGGCCGGCGCCGGGGCCACCAGCGGCACCCAGGGCGAGGGCCTGCAGTACGCCTACGAGAAGGGCGTGTTCGTGGTCACGACCACGCGCGCCGGCAGCGGCCGCATTGCGCCGCCCCGCACCGACGCGCCGCCGCCCAACTTCCGCATGACCGAGGCGATGCAGCGCCGGCGGCAGTTCGCCATTTCGGGCGAGGATCACATCCCCGTAAAGGCGCGGGTCCTCCTGATGCTCGCGCTCACCAAGACCACCGATCGCGCCGAGATCCAGCGCATCTTCAGCGAGTACTAG
>Ga0209343_10006582_pt1 | contig 13871 bp, 21 predicted proteins | sample RifCSPlowO2_02_FD_184026 | JGI IMG/M metagenome (GOLD analysis project Ga0209343, IMG submission 184026) | Groundwater microbial communities from Rifle, Colorado - Rifle CSP2_plank lowO2_0.2 (SPAdes) (version 2) | ecosystem: Environmental > Aquatic > Deep subsurface > Groundwater | place... | reverse complement strand
GTGGCCCATGCTGGCGTGAGTAGAAATCGTGCTGGACGCTCTCACCGCGGCATCCCGCCTTCCATCAGCCAATCTTCGCGTTCACGATGCCAGATAGAAATGCACGCGAGACACAGCCGCAGCAGCTTGTTCATGATTCCCTTGCGTGGCGAAGCATTTCCCGTTCATGCAATTCGCTCAGCCTCATTTGCACGTACGCCGCTACGATCGCTGGTACCTGTTCATGTCGATCGGGCGTCCCTGAAGAACTAACATGGCGACGGCGGCGGCGTGCGTCTGCCGCATCCGTTATGGATAACAGTTCGAGCAACGCCATGCGACGCTTGATATCGGAAATGCAATCGGCCACAGAAGGGTTGTGAGCAATGGCGCTGCCATCGCGAGTGCTGCTGCAAACCATGACGCGTGGCGTGAGGCCGACTCAGGAATCTGGAGACAATCAGACTTATCCGTGAAATGTCTTTGTCGACGATTGGTGTGGCTGATGGGTGAAGGTTGCCACCCCGGCTGCAGGTTCTCAACCATTTGGGATGAAAGAAGTTCAATCCCACTGGCGTCCGCGACGCCCGCAACCACCCCTCGGTGGACACCCAAAACCGGCAATTAACTGACCCGGCCGAGACGTTGACGCGGGCACGGAACGCAGGTTCCGTCGCTGGCATGAGCAACGTCTTGGACGACCACAAACAGCAGGAAATCCGCGCGCTGGGGCGTTTGGGCGGGACGCTGTCCCGCATCCAGGAGGCGACCGGCGTCCGCCGCGAGACGATCGGCGGCTACCTGAAAGCGGCCGGCATTCCGGTACGGGGCCGCGGTCGTTCCAGCGAATCAGAACCAAAACCGGCAATTTCCGAGGAGGTGTCCACCGACTCGGAGGCCCCAAAACCGGCCACCAGGGTGGGCGGAGGTGTCCACCGACTCAGCTCCGGCCGCGCGTCCGGGCCGTGCGCCGAGTGCGAGCGCATGCGAGCCGTACCGAGAGCTCGTCGCCGAGGCGCTCGGGCGCGGACGCAACGCGATGGCGATCTGGCAGGACCTCGTCGACGATCACGGCTTGCGCGCGCGGTATGCCAGTGTCCGGCGCTTTGTGCAGACGCTCCGCGGGACGACGGCGGCGGAGGCACGGGTGGTGATCACCACGGCGCCCGGCGAGGAAGGCCAGGTCGACTACGGCGACGGCCCGATGGTGCGCCACCCGCAGACGGGCCAGTACCGACGCACGCGGCTCTTCGTGCTCACGCTCGGTAGGAGCAATCGTCTTGTCGAGTGTCGTCGACGCCGCAAGACGCAGACTTGCTGGATCTTAGAAGATCATCGCTGCGTTCTACGCCCGCAAGAAGTGGGAGCTGAAAGCGGCAAGCCATCGACGAAGGGGGGTCGTGGCGGACCTCGATGCCGGTCACAGAATCGCTGAAACGTTATGGGCACGTTTCGAGCGAAGGGCACCCGATTACGGTAGATAGGTGACGTGATTAACGGATTACTTGAGGGTGTCGTCGAATGCAACGGGCGTTGGCGTCCCTGATCGTTCCAAGTTGGAGCGAGATCGCGCTGTTCTTCGAATCGGCGTCAGTTGCGTGGTTCAGCAGGATTCGCGGCACCGAGTTTATGGACGCTGGAGTTTTGGTGCGGTCTGAACTGCGGTAACTGCGGCCACAGTGAGTATGGGGCCGGCCGCCCCAAGTCCCACCAAAACAAGTCCGACGATTCGACCGCCACGCCACGAACTCACGAACCATCCGATCGTCACGAGCAGTGAGCCGCTAAGGATGCCTGATAGCGCCGCTGCAAGGAGCCCAAGCCAGCGGAGGGGAGTGTCCCCGGCGTGACTGGGCGCGGATTGCCGTGCCGCGACGCCGTCGATGGTAATCCCCCTTTGGAACGCGCACACGCTTTGAAGAGAGTTCATCACGCCTGAATCCTGGCCGAGCAAAGCCCCTGCCAGACGACGCCCAGATGCAAAGATGGCCTTAACCGCATGGTAATCAGCAACCGCCGCATCTCCTTCCGTGCGGAACTCTCTGAAATTCCAGGAGTGTTTCTGCCGATCTCTAGAAATGCCACCCGAACCTCCCGCTAGATGGGAGGTGAGTGACGTTTGTCCTGCGGGAGTCACCCAGGGATCAACAGCCGCCAGCCGACCGGATCGGGTGAGCGGTAGCCCACTTCAATTTCAATAGCAGACCCGGAGCAGTCTACCTTCGACTGTCAATCGATCGGGGAAGCTTACGGCATGACGTATCGCCGCTGACGCCTAATCCGCCGATTACCTGACCGTCTTTGGAGCGCGCCAAGCCCCCGCCAAAGACATTCACACCACCGATTCTTTGGCCCCACCATGGCGTCGTTGGGTTGTCCGTAGGTGCGCTCGGTCCCTTGTAGGCAACGTCAGTGTCAACGGGATTGCTTTCTGGCAGCCCGAAGAGACTGTGGCCTGGCTGCACCAGTCGATATGGGTTCGCCGTGGACAATGCCAGACTGTTCAGGCTGAACGCGTTCGCAGTAGTGGCCTTCTGCGCAGAGATGACTCTGCTGCCTGGCCATTGGTCGTCGCGTGTCGTCCCTGTGAACACGACGACGCAGACAACTCCGTCGCGATTCACGACGGGTCCCCACATCGGGTTCCCAAAACCCCGGTTCGCACAGGTGATGCCGGAGCCGGCGCCTGCGGCGGCGATCCCCATTGCGTTCTTCAGGTCGGTGTAGCTCAGCAAACTCGTACAGTCGTTCTCGGACTGCGCAAACGCGTCTCGGCTGGTCGCAAGCGTTGCGGTGAGCATCACAGCGGCTAACACTGTCTTTTGCGAACATTCTCATTGTTCCTCCTCAGAGGTCGGCGATGTGAAACCGTGGCAACACGAATGTGCTCATGGCGCGTGCTCAAGATCCGGCTGGCGTCGCCGGATTCTACTCGGAAAGCTCTGATGATTTCTGGCCACGGCGCCAGGCTCTGTCGTACTTGGCGACTAACGGCATCGAGACGACGACCTGCGGTGAGCCGCACGCCTACTCCGATGCGTTGTCGGATTCATGATCTTCGCGACCATTTGTACAACTGATATTCATCCTGTCGTCAGTCTCTTGTCTTCAGGACCATGATCTTATTTTCGGCTGTTGAAAACCTGGCGTCTCTCTGACAGAGATCGCCGGTCATTCGCGAAGACCGATGCGCATGACCACGTGGCGAACATCGCGGTATGGAGAATGGGCGCTCGCGCCGAGTGACGAGGTCCGTGAAGCGGGCTCCGCCTATGATCGCGAGGGCGTGGCAGAGCCGAAGCCACCGCAAAAGCCTCGCGCGACCCCGGCCAGTCTCACGGGGGCGGTCGATCGTGCGGTGGAAGAGCGCCAGGCAACGTCTTCGGCGGCGGAGGCCAAAACCATGCACGAGCGGCAGGCGGTCCACAACGTCGCTCGGGTCTCAGCTGAAGCATGCATCGCCGACGAGCAGCAAGCCGCGGGAATCATCGCGGACGCGAAGGCCGCCGAGGAACGCGGCGCCAAAGCCGCGGCCGAGGCACTTGTGGCTGAAGAGCGGCGTGCCGTCGCAACGGCCGCTAGGGCGGCTGCCGAGGCGAGAATGCAGCAGGAGCAGCGCGCTGCCGAGGAAGTCGCCCGGATAGCGGCAGATGGGAGAGCCGCCGAGGCCCGCCGCGTAGCTGCGGAAGCTGCCCGGACCGCCGCCGATACGCCACTCGGAAACGAGCATCTTCACAACCGAGAGTCGAACCAAGAGACGCCGAATGAAGCGGACATGAAGGCGATCGGTGTCGCAGTTGACCACCAGGCGACGGAAGCCACGAAGGTCGCCTCAGGCACGAGGGCGGGTGATGCGCGCCGCTTCGTTTCAAGCGGTCAACCAAGCGACGAAGTTACGCCGCATAGTACTCAGTTGGAACCGATGGCAACTAGACGAGCAAACAAGAAAAGGCGTCATCAAGGGAAACAGCAGACCGACAATTGGCGGAGCTTCGCAACGATCGTAGCCCGGCTGGACGAATTTGCGGGATCCGCGCGGCCGGGACGCAAGCGTGGTCGGGTCGTCAAGTAGGTCTCAGCGTCTGGATGCCCAGTGCCTGATCCCGCGGCAATGCTCTGTCAGACAAAAGTCTGCCATCGGGTAGACAAAGGCGATAGACCACCGCCCCCGCATCTTCCCTATTGCAGCGAGATGCGATGGTGAGTATCTTCGAATCCGTCTTGTCGTCTTTCTCGTTATCGCGAGGACGCTGCTTCGCTTCCTCGCGTCCGCTGTTGCGCCACACCCCGACGCGCGCGGCGAGAGATCGACATGGATCCGATGAGCCATCGTTGACCGTGGCACGGCGATGGATGTCGCTCGACGGAAACGGTTGGGAGGGCTACGCCACGCGACACGTACGGTTCGTGATAGGCCGAAGGGGCGCCGTTGATGGCCGAATTGGGAGACGTTGAACGGGTCATCGTGGCGAATTGAAGAGAACGCGATTACACGAACTCATCACAATGGGTGACATGTCCACACGCATGCTGCTGCTCAGTGCGGTTCGGACGCTCTGGCCGCGGCTGACGAGTGCGTTGCACGGGGCCGGGTACACGGACGTGCATCCCCGTCACGGGGCCGTGCTTACACACCTTGATCCGAAGGGGACGCCCGTTGCGCTGCTGGCGTCGCGGGCTGGTCTCGGCAAAGCGGCGATGGGCGCGCTCGTTGACGAACTCGAGCGGGCTCAGTATGTGCAACGTAAGCCCAGCGCCCCCGGGCGGCTGCCTCTCATCGTTGCCACATTGCGCGGGCAGGCGGTGATTCGTCTAATGATGGTATTCGACCGCCAGATGGAGCAGCACATACAACGCGCCGTGGGCCCGAACGGGTACGAATCGCTTCGGACCATGCTTCATGTGCTGGCCCGCTCGCTCGGCGGCACCTGTGAGGGGCAGCTGACGACGCATCCTGCCTCCAGTGATCGCGCACAAGACATATAACCCTCCCACTGATCGGCTGATCGGCGCCGCCCTGCCTCCCGGAGCGCCGATTACACCCATAGCGCCTGGGGCCGATTCATACCAATGGTGTCCGGTCCGCCGTTCCGCGGACACCCGAGATGCATGTCCACAGCAGCCGGTCACGTGCGGAAACGACGGAAAAGCGTTCGAATGGTGATGCCCGAGTCCGACGGCGAGCGGGCTCCCGAAAGGCCTCTCTCTGCGCGCCGTGGTGGACCGATGGACGTCGGTTCGTCAGCGCCGGCCCCGTACCAGTCCCGCCGTGGGCAGCGGCACCGAATTGCCGTCCCCGGGTGGCTCCGGTGGCGAGACGGTCGGGGTGCGGTGCGCCACGTGCCTGTGATCACCCGGAACGTCAGTGAATATGACGTCTTTGTCGAATGCCGGGGAGCCGCCTTCATTCCGCTGCACCGCCTGGTCCATCTTCATCTGGAGCCCACCGAACACGATCGTGCGAATCTACCGGCCGCACTGCGGAGGGGATACGTCATGGCCGCGGTGTACCGGATCATGTCTTCCAGCGCGGCGACGGGCATGCCGAGTGGGTATGCGCTTCGGCTCCTCATCGATCCGCACGCCAACCAGGTCCCCCGGCATCGCCCTCGAATGGACGGGCAGAGCAGACCCAGACCCGTGGCACAGACGACGCTCCACGGCGCCGGCGTGCGTTCTGGTCCACGATCATCGGACGGGGGCAACCACCCAGCTGGAACGATCGTGGTGGTGGGCGACGTTCACAACCGAGCGCGGGTTGGCGGGCTGCTGCATGCCTGCGGTTACGTCGTGCACGCTGCTCAGGACCAGCGGGAGGCGTTGGAGATTGTTCGGCAGCGGACGCCAGACGTGGTGATCAGCGACGCCGGGAGCGCTGGCGCGGAGCTGTGTGCGCGGCTGAGGGATGATCCACTGGCCCGGTTCGTGCCGGTCGTGCTGATCGGCGACAGGAACGAGGAGGCGCGACTCCTCGGCATCGAGGCCGTGGCAACCGACGTGCTGTGCACGCCGGTTTGCTCCGGCGAACTGATCCAGAAAGTGCGGTCGTTGATTCGCCTGAAGCGCTACACCGATGACCTCGATTCCGCGGACACGATCTTGGCAACCCTGGCGCGCACCATCGAAGCGCGGGATCCGTACACCGCCGGCCATTGCGATCGGATGACCCAGTATGCAGGCATCTTTGGGACGCACCTCGGACTCGCATCGGACGAGGTGGTGGCCCTCAGGCGCGGGGGAGTGCTGCATGATCTTGGCAAGGTCGCATTGCCGGACGCGATCCTGCTCAAAGCCGGCCCGCTGACATCCGCTGAGCCTGATGTCATGAAACGGCATACGCAAATCGGGGAGCATCTCTGCCAGGACCTGAAGACGCTTCGGCTGGTGCGACCGATTATTCGCCAGCACCATGAACGCCTGGATGGCAGCGGCTATCCAGACGGAATCTCCGGTGAAGATGTTTCATTACTGGCGCAGATGGTCGGGATTGTCGATGCGTATGATGCGCTGACCACAGTCCGGCCGTACCGAGCGGCCCAAGGGCCGGAGGCCGCGTGTCACGTACTAGCCCATGAGGCAGAAATTGGGTGGCGGCGCCGCGATCTCGTGAGCGAATTCATCCGGCTCTGTCAGATCGGGGCGCTCCATTATCCGCTTGGACCTCCGCCAATCGGCTGAGTCGTAAGAGAGGTTCGGCCGTGCAGATCGAGCAGTCGCGTGCGACCCGCCTCACGTTGACCGTCCCGCTCCTGTACCGTCGCCCCGGTCAGGCCGAGTGGACGCAGGCCCGAGTGATCAATATCAGCGAGTCCGGCGCCATGTTTGCGCCGGCCAATCTTGAACCCGGCGCATCCATTGAGGTGGTGTTTTCGACGCCGGTGTGGCTCGGCTCGATGCCACCAGGCCAACTTGTGTGTGTCGCCGATGTGGTGCGCACCACACCGGCAGGAGTCGCCGCGGTGCGGTTCGACGAGTGCCGATTCCTGATCGATACCTGAACAGAGAGGTTTCGTCAGACGCCGTTGCTGGCCGAAGGGCGACCGGTGCGGACGTCGACCTGTCGACCGGTGGGCCGTCCTCGTTTCACGTCGTTCGCCAGCAAGGGCTGTGAGACGACGAGGCGTCGATCCGCATCACACACCGCCAGCGGACTGGCAGTCTTCTGTCGGACGATCCACCGCGGCATGCAGGGACCCAGCCGTTCCCTGTTCAAGGCTCTTCAGGTAATCCCGTAAGAAGCCGCCCAAACCCGCAACATCATTGAACGTGTAGGTTGACTGGGCGGGACCGGGGCCCCGGACATTGCGACACGGTCGCTGTGAGCGCCCACGCCGAAAGAGATGATTTCCGCAGCCGGTGGTGTGTGCGGATGTGCGCATACCCCGCGGCTCCGATCACAAGGATGTGATCACAAGGATGTAATGACTGACAAGGCGTCATTTCGTGATTGATCTGGGCTGTCTCAAGAGCGAAACTCTGGCGTTCATCCTAACTCTTCCCGTCGGAAGGTCTTCACAAGAGAGGTGCTGATGCAAGGGCCATCACTGCTCGGCGCAAGTGTCATGATAAAGAGACTACGCGCCGAGGTGGCGCTAGCCGCGCGCAGCCACGCGAAGGTGCTGATCCTCGGCGAAACGGGCGTTGGCAAAGAGGTGGTCGCTCGACTGGTCCACATGCATGGCGCCCGTGCGGGCTGTCCGTTTGTGGCGGTGAACTGCAGCGGGATTCCCGAAACTCTCCTCGAATCGGAACTTTTTGGTCATGTGCGCGGCAGTTTCACGGGGGCCTTTCGCGACAAAGTGGGGCTCATCCAGCAGGCCAACGGAGGCACACTCTTCCTTGACGAGTTGGGGGAAATGAGTCTGCGGATGCAGGCGATGCTGCTGCGATTTGCGGAAACGGGGGAAGTGCAGCGGGTGGGGTCGGATTCCGGCACGCTCCGCACGGATGTGCGGCTGATCACGGCCACGAACCGCGATCTGAGGGCCCAGATTGACGCAGGCGCATTCCGCGAGGACCTGTATTACCGTCTCAATCTCATTCGGATCCAGGTTCCCCCACTGCGGGAGCGGGGCGAAGATGTCCTCTTGCTCCTTGAACACTACCTGCAGTGCGCTGCTCGGGCTCATGATTTGCCGATGCCGTCGTTGAGCGAGGACGCCGCCCGGTTGCTCTTGACGTACGCGTGGCCGGGCAACGTCCGCGAGTTGCGCAATGTAGCAGAGCGGCTCGTGCTGCAGGATCGAGTGGGGCCCCTAATGCCCGAGGACCTGCAACTCGAAATCCGTGGCACCAGCGCCACAGGCGTCATTGTCGGTGCGCTGCCGTCGGAGGACTCGGTGCCGCGGCCGATGATGGCGGACACCGGCATGACCGAACAGGCGCAGCAGCTTTGGGCGCGCCTTGAAAGCGGGGAAGATTTCTGGGCCGTCGTGCATGAAGCGTTCAAGACACGGGAGCTGACACGAGCAGAACTGGTCAGCATAATCGATCGCGCGCTTCAGGAGACATGCGGCCACTACCGCGACATGCTCAGGCTCTTTCACCTCCCCCCGTCAGACTACAAGCGGTTTCATGCGTTCTTATACCAGCAGCGCGCGAACCTTCCCGTCGCCCCCTATCGCAACCTACGCAGGCGATCATCGATACCCGTGTACATGGGACCGAAGACGTCCTGGACCGGTCCGTCGTAGTCCCGGCGCCACCTGACGGCACGCGGCACCGTTCAGACAGTAGCGAGCACCCGTTGCCACTGGGGCTTATCGCTTGGGTCAATCGCGGCACCGCACATCCACGTGGTGTCGTTGAGGCGCCGCTTCCAGACGACCGCGACGCGTAGAGAGACGTCGAACGCAACAAACCGGACCGATATGGATGGCGGTAACCCTTGGCCCGGCACACAACGTATTTCGAGGCGTAATCCACCGGCGCTGATATCGATCAGATGTGCCACATGGGTGCCCGCCTGCACCGAAAGGGGCATCACAACACGTCGCCGGGGCGCGCGTCTGGCCTCACGGAAGACGCCAGCCTGCGCCGCACTTGCCAACTTGCGGGCAACGACCTCACGCAGGACGGTCGGCGTCACGGGCTTGACCAGGTACTCGGCGCCCATCCGCTGCGCTTCTGCCTTGAGACTCGGATCGTCATACCCAGTGAGCACGATCGCGGGGATCGGTTCTGGCGCCATTGCGATCAGTTGCAGGCCGTTGTAGGCGTCGAGCCGGACGTCCGTGAGCAGCAGGTCGGGGCGGCGTGTCTTCAGAATTTCGAGGGCTGATGGGACAGTGCTGGCGGTGATCGTGTCATAGCCCGCCTCCGCCAGTAACCCGACCTCGGCTTCGCACGTGCTCGGATCGTCCTCAACAATCAGGATGGTCTGACCCATATGGCTCTCACGCTGGTAGCTCGCGGTTCCCGATGGTCGGCATGCTGTCCGCACGTACCGTCGCAACCTACCAGCTGTGTCGCGTCAGTCTCTGCTCGGCAAGCCACTGGTCGCTCAACGGAGTGACATTGATGCGCGCTCGAGGCGCGCGTGCCGTCCGTCGCACGATCCCGAGGATGACGAGGGTTCCGCCTGCAACGTAAATAGCGAACTCCATCAGGTGTCCTCCCTCGTGATCGCTGGCTAGCAACTCAAATGCCAGTCAAGTGTCTCAGCACCAGTGGATCAATCCTCTCGGCGGTGAGAGGGTGAAGTAACGAAAGTGACGCCCTAATGACAAATTGCGTGCAGCAGGTCCTCGTCACATCCCCGTGTCGTCTGTTGCCTTCTTTTGATCGATCGGCGCGCAGGGCGCACCCCCGAAATAGTGTGCAGTGACGATGAATGCTGTAAAGGACGAATGACGAGGAGCCTGGTGGCCGTCACACTCTCGCGGCGGACGCTCCTGGGTCTGCCTCGCTCAACGCAGCTGTTGTTATCACGCGCAGCACGAGGCTGAGGATGGCCCGACTGGCCGCTACAGCGATGAATGCTGGGCCCACGAACACGGTGGTGCTGAGGAACGGCTCCATGAGGGTTGTCTGTTCTCATCTGCCGATGGAGCAGATTGCATGCCAGCCAATCCCTCAAGTAGGTTCCCGACCGCAGACGACACGAAGCAGCAGCAAATCCTCGGACTGGGCCGTCTCGGCTGGACGCTGTCGCGTATCCAGCAGACGACGGGCGTCCGCCGCGAGACGATCAGCGCCGCTGGAGTCTGCGCGGGGAGCAGCGGTGGGCGCTGGTGGCTGTTGCGGTTCCGCTTTGGTCGCTAGCGCCACCCGAAGTTCAAGTCGAGCACAGCCAGTCAGATGTCTGCCTGGGGAAGCACTTACCGTGCGTTCCGCGGCGCGCTACGCACGCCCAGCGGAAGAACAGCGTGGTACGCTCGTTGCTCAGCCGTTCGGCAATGCGGGAAGATTTCGCCTGGCCGCCCACCTCCCGGGTTCCTTTCCTGTCTCTGGAGACAGGCTCTGAACAAGCACTTCCCCGTACGCCCGACCTTCCATCGGTGGCGGAAGACGAGTCCGGGCTGACACCGCGGCATCGCCCGCTGGCGTGGATTGTTGCCGCAGGTCTGGCGATCGTCGCCGTTGTAAGCCTTGTGAGCTACAACTGGTGGATGCACCGTCGGCCCTCACCCAGCACCCCCGCAGAGGCAGCTGCCGCCACCGCAGTGCCCACGGGCCCCGACATCCTCCTTCCGCCGCAGGGAGAAGGCCCCGTGGCGCCCGTCCGGCTTCCAGAAACTCGCACCACAGCCCGGCCGCAGTCCGTCGTAACCGAAGGCCACAGCTCGGTGACACCCACGCCCACACTCGCGATCCAGCAGCATGCCGTGGTGCCGTCAGGCCCTACGATTGGTGACGTCGATGACGCCCTTTCGAGTGCGGGTCAGCTGGCGGAGCCGGCGGCTTCGCCGGTACGAGCTGACGAGGGCCGTACCTATTCGCAGGACGACGTCGACGTCGTGCCTCCACAGTTGCTGTCGCGCGGGTTCGTGCCTCCGCGAGCCACCGGACTCGGCCTGTCGAGCAGGAGCCTCATTGAACTGTGGGTATCAGCTACGGGCATCGTCGAACGGGTGCGGCTGCTGGCACCTTCACGGACCATGAACGACGCGATGTTGCTCAGCCGCGCAAAGCAATTCACGTTCACACCAGCAGTCAGGGCCGCCTCTCCGGTCCCCTACCGGATCGTGCTCGCCGTAGAAGGCGGCCCCTAAAGCGGATTGTGCTCGTACCTAAGGTTAGTGCGCGGTCGCGGTACTCCTGGCGCGCAGGAGGTGCCGATGGCCGCGTACTCCATGGATCTCCGACTGCGGGTGCTGCGCGACGCGGATGCCGGCCTCGCGTCCGACGAGCTCGCTGAGAAGTACTCCGTCAGTCGGGGGTGGGTCGATCGGTTGAAGCAGCGGCGCCGCGAGACGGGTGAGATCGCGCCGCGCAAGCAAACGCCCTGGCGCACGCCGATCCTCCACGCCCAACTCGCGCAGCTGGAAGCGTTGATCCGCAAGCAGCCGGATCGCACGCTGGCCGAATTGCAGGAGGCGCTGCGGACCCCGGCCAGTCTTCCCACGCTCAGCCGGACCAATCAAGCAGCTCGGCTTCCGGTTTAAGAAGAACGGTACGCGCGTCCGAACACGATCGCGCTGACGTGGCGCTCGCCCGCACGGTGTGGCAGGCGGCCGCGCCGACGCTCGATCCCACACGCCTGGTATTTCCTAAATTTAGATGAAAGCGGGGTGCGGACCGATCTCGTGCGGCGCTACGGCGCGCGGGTGACCGACCACGCGTCCGACGGACGCTGGCGCACCACGACGTGTCTGGTCGCTCTGGGCGTGACGGCGGGCCTCACCGCGCCCGCCGTCTTTGATGGATCCCTCGCCGGACCCAGCTTCCTCGCCTACATCGAGCAGATCCTGGTCCCGACGCTGGCGCCTGGCGATATCGTCATCCTGGACAATCTGTCGTGTCACAAGAGTCCGGCGGTTCGCCGTGCGATTGAGAGCGCCGGCGCGAGTCTCTGGTATTCCCGAAATACAGTCCGGATCTGAATCCGATCGAGCACGCGTTTGCGAAGCTGAAAGCGATCCTGCGGAAGGCGCGCTACCGCACCCGCGAGCTCTTGTGGGCCACATCGGCGCGTCGTTGCCGCGCTTCGAGCCGGCGAGTGCCGCCACTACTTGTCGGCATTGCCGCTGCTCGGCGTCTATGGGCTCATGAAATCCGCTTATGCCGACGCACGCGCGCCGCGCACGATTCCCTCGTGCACCGCAGACGAGACTCGACGCATTCGAGCAGAGTATTTCGAGTCAGGTGGCGGAAGCCGCTCGGGAGTTCCGAGACGCGGCGGCCGCACTCCGGGCATCGACGGATCGGACAACCTCGGGCGCGACCAACCGTGCCGAATCCGGCGTTGCCTCGGAAGCGATCTCGCTGACCGGCCTCTCGCGTCGAGTGCAACCTCTCATCGCCGGACTGCTGTGCCTCCTGACTGCACTTTAGACTACGAACGACGTTGTGGCGGAATTCAGAAATCACGACAACCGCCGGACAACAGTCGGACTCCTGAGAGCCTGATAACTCCCGAACGTGTGACTTCTGACATTCAGATGTCGTCGGAAGATGCCTGATCTCAATAGGAACAAGCATTTACGGAACGTCGAGACGTGACGCGGCGTCGGCATGAGGGTTGAAAAACAAACGCTGGACGACATGGTTCTTCCCGCAGATTCGCGTGTCAGCCACCGCCTCGACCGGGTGATCGCCGCTCTCGACGAACGCGTCTTTGAGGACGATCGACCGTGGAAAGCGCTTGTCGTCGGTGTGCACCGAGATGGAGACGCCTGGTGGCTGCAGGTCTCTTCCGACAGACATCCCGGCGTCGACCTGCTGCTACGACTTCCGTTGGTGGCTACCGTCGAGCAGGCCGTTGCCGCCCTGCGGCAATGGAGACCCGCAGACTCACCCCCTCAGACAATCATGACCGCGGGTTAGGTGGCGATGGCGGACCGTTGGCACGAGAACAGGGGTCGCTGCGCCCATCAGTCTTAGGATCTTCATGAGGCCTTCTGATCGCCCTTCGATTCGTCGGACGCCCTGGGCCGACGCTGTTGTCGGTATTGTGAGACAGGAAGGTTGCACTGCTGTTGATAGAGAAAGGAGTGGAAGCGCTTGCACTCCTCCGATGGAAGATGAAACACTTTCAAGAGCTCGCGATAGCTCCCGCCCGCCTCGTGCAGTCCGCGATCGATCAACGAGACAAGATCGCTTCGTGTGAACTCCCGCGCCTTGAAGGCCGGTTGCACCACCGTCCAAAAATCCTCACCGGCTCGTATGCGCTGCCAGGCCTGTTCCATGCGCTCGGTGACGACGTGGCTCGCTGGTGAAACGGTCGGCGGCGCTTCAGGTTGGTACGTGTGACTAGCGGCGAAGGGGGCGGGCCGACGGCGGATTTCAGTCGGGACGTCGGTCGTTGTCAATATGTTCGATTCCTTCAACACGAGGCGCTCAGCGACGTTCTTCAATTCCCGGACATTGCCTGGCCAGTGATACGCCATCAGCGATTCGATCGCATCGGGCGTGAGCGTGGGGCAAGGCAGGCCGTGTAGCTGGGCGGCTTGATTGAGATAGTACTGCAGCAGCAGCAGCACATCGTTGCCGCGCTCGCGGAGCGGCGGGACGCGGATCGGAACGACGTTGAGGCGGTAGTACAGATCCGCACGGAAGGCGCCAGCCCCAACTTGCGTGAGCAGGTCGCGGTTCGTCGCGGCAATCAACCGCACGTCGGAGTAGGCCGCGGCCTGGCGCGCTCCCACTCGCTGCACCTCGCCCGTCTCCATGAACCGCAGCAGCACCGCCTGCATTCGCTGGCTCATCTCGCCGACCTCGTCGAGAAAGAG
>Ga0209343_10006579_pt1 | contig 13872 bp, 12 predicted proteins | sample RifCSPlowO2_02_FD_184026 | JGI IMG/M metagenome (GOLD analysis project Ga0209343, IMG submission 184026) | Groundwater microbial communities from Rifle, Colorado - Rifle CSP2_plank lowO2_0.2 (SPAdes) (version 2) | ecosystem: Environmental > Aquatic > Deep subsurface > Groundwater | place... | reverse complement strand
ATACCCCGACACAAGAGTGCCTTTCGACAAATATACCTTGACATACGCTTTACAGAAGGAGATTATCAGGACAGATAATATTTCTGAAAATTATACCCTGTGTTCTGAGAAAGTAAAAAAATATTGTGACAAAAAACAATGGACAATAAAAAACTTCGTTCGAGAGGCTAGAATAGAACTTGAGGATTTTGAATTTTTAGCGGAGCCAGTATAAATTAGAATAAAATATTTTTTAAAACCTTAACTATGGCAGACAACATTACACTATCAAATTTTGACAGAATAATTAACATTCATCAATCGGTCAAATTAGCTCAAATTACAGACCTTAATAAGGCTATGCTCTATACCCAATTGCAGCAAAACCATCAATTAAATGCACTTAACAGACAATTAGCCGAAGCAAATAATTTGAATCGGCAAATACTAGAAAATCAAATTAGCCAAATAAAACGCGAGGAAGAACAACGATTTTATAAAGCATTAGTATTTAATTGTATTGAAATAGTTGAAAAAATTGAAACAATAAAAGATGATATGCTTAAATCTTATTTTGTGAATATTTACAAAGAAAAATTAAAATCTAATCTTGAAAATGGGAAAGAACTATTGGAAGAACTTTCCGACAAAACAGAAACAAAAAAACAAATAGAGAGATTAACGAGCCTAGTTAGTATTTATTCTAGCATTTTTTCAAATTCTCCATTCGCAAAGTTAAACGACCTTATTAGTGACTATAAAAACTTAGAGGCCTCGTTTGACAAATCATTAAACAGTTTACTTGCCCAAATAAAATCAACAGTTATCCCGGGTGTAGGGCTATTTGGTTGGAATAAATTAGCCAACCAAAATGCTCTCAACACATTAAATGAACAAAAAGCAAAATGCGTAAATTTAGCTTCAGAAAAAAAATCGCAGCTCGACAATCATAACTTAAACGACTTCTTAAACCAAATAGGACAGACCTTTCCCAATTTTGCTGAACTGACAAATGAGGTAATGGAAATTGAAAACAGTTTTAAGAAAAAGTTTGAAATAAAACCAATAATCAAAGAAGAGGCTCCTAAAGCAACTCAACCTCGACCGCCTTCCCTTAGAGACATTGAAAAAGGTTTTAGAAATTTTTCCAAGGGAAAATGGTAGATTAAAAACCTTTTGTTGGAATTGGGAAAACCGAAACGACAAATCTTCTTAATACGTGAGGAAGAAAAGTAAAAACTACCGCTAACAGCACCTACAAGATATGCGGGGTTTGTGCAAGTTGCAAATGCTTTTTTAATTGTGCGCTTCGCGCGAAATATTTTGCATTTGCCATTCAGTTCAGTACATTTAATCAAGTTTTGTGGGGCAAGACAGTTTTGTGCAAGTAAACCCGCACATCTTGTAGCTGCAAACGTTAGCGGTAAGCATAAAAAAAAGAAGAATGTTCACGAAACAGCAGGAAAAGCTACTTGACAATTTTGCAGACTTAAACGACAAGCTGTTTGAACTTGGTATAACCTCCACCGACAGCTTTACGGGTGAAATTGGCGAATACGTGGCTTGTAGACACTTTAAATTGAAAAAATCCGAACGGGTGACACGCGCCATTGATGGGGTTTGTGCACTTGGAAATAAATATCAGATAAAATCAAAAATCATTTCAGACAATAAATTTAATTACAAAATAACCAAACTTGATTCGAAAGCTTTTGAATTTCTTGCGGTTGTTTATTTTGATAGGAATTATAATCCACTAAAAATCCTTCGCATTCCTTCAAGCAAAATAAAAAATGGCGAACTTGCAATTACTTCTTCATTTATTAATTCAGGAATTGAGGTAATTGAGAAAGCAGAAATAAAAATACTTCCAAAGGCGAAAACCGCACTTAGCGACTTTGCCAAAGCATATAACGACCTGGAGGAAAACAAAATAATCCGTAGCAGACGCATTGTTGGGGACATTGGAGAATTTTACGCTTGCAGACACTTAGGACTGCAACTAAGTGAAAACGTTAATGAAAAAGGAATTGATGCGAGACACCCAAGCGGTTTGACATTTGAAATTAAAACCCGCAGAGTTTATGAAAGTGGGCGTAGAACAAGCGAGACCAGACGGTTAAACAACCTCGTTGGCAAGTCCGCGGACTATTTAATTGTTGTAACATTGGACAGGACTTTTAAATGTTCAGGAATGTGGCTTGTTCCAATGCAAAATTTGACCAACCCTAAATCTGCGAATTTAAAGGTCGTCAATAATACGCTGGGAACGAAAAATTTAATTCCAAGCAAGATAAATTGGTTACAAACTGGAGAGAAATTTTCTTCGTTTGATTTAAAAAAAAAGTCCAAACTAAATCCAAATCGACTACTATTGCAGTAAAGACAATCGTTCTTGAAAAACCTGAAACAAAAAAAGTTAAAACCAGCAGACTTGTTCCGCAGACAGATGATGATTCAAATAAAAATATTGGTCGCTATGGTTGTACTGGTTGTTTCGGGTGGACAGTTTTAATTTTTATAATTGCTTATTTAATCGACCTTTTAACAAACTGAAAAGAAATGCCTAACCGCTAACAGCACCTACAAGAAATTGGCGGTTCGGTGCTTAAATGAAGCTTTGTGCTTCGTATCAAGTTCAGTGCTGGCAGACAGTTTGGTGCTTCGAAATCGCCAACTTCTTGTAGCTGCAAAACGTTACAGGCAATTTTAGGAAAAAAAATAAATCGTAATCCAAAGACAATTTTTTTTATGTTACAAACCACATTGTAATCTGACATCTGTGTGTGGCGAACCGCGTGTAATCAGACTTCTATGTGTGACGAACCGTGTGTAATCTGACTTCTATGTGTGACGAACCGTGTGTAATCGGACTTCTGTGTGTGACGAACCGTGTGTAATCGGACTTCTGTGTGTGACGTACCGCGTGTAATTGGACTTCTATGTGTGACGTACCGTGTGTAATCGGACTTCTGTGTGTGACGTACTGCATGTAATTGGACTTCTATGTGTGACGAACCGCGTGTAATCAGACTTCTGTGTGTGACGAACCGCGTGTAATAGGACTTTGACATAATGTATAAATTATTCGTTAACGCTTGAAACTATTGTTAAATTTGTAATCGGACAGAAGAAAAAACTGCCTGTAACATCGGCTAAGCTCAAATTTTGCCAGAGGCAAAATCTGCGCCAAGCCTGCCGTTGGTGGCAATGGTAAAAATTGACAATATGTACATGAAGACAATTTTGACATTTTTTATTTTACTTCCTCTGTTTTGTTTCTCTCAGAAGCAAGGAAACATATGGTATTTTGGCGACCACGCTGGATTAGATTTTAATAGTGGTTCTCCTATTCCATTAACAAATGGGCAAACTTATTCTCCCGACCCCAATAATAGCGTTATTGAAGGGACATCAGTAATTTCAGACAGTTCAGGTGTATTATTATTTTACACTAATGGAACGAAAATATGGAATAAAAATCATCAAGAAATGCCAAATGGAGACGGTTTACTTGGAAATTTTTCATCTACCCAATCATCATTAATTGTTCCTCAACCAAATAGTAGTCAATATTTTTATGTCTTTACTACAAGTGATTTTTATTATCAAAATTTACAATATGGTTTAAGATATTCGATTGTTGATATTTGCCTTGATGGAGGTTTAGGGGATGTAATTCCAAATCAAAAAAATATTCTAATACTTGATACTGTTTGTGAAAAATTAACCGCGGTTCAACACTCAAATGGAATCGATTATTGGATAATTGCACACAAATATTATTCTGATGCTTTCTATTCTTATCATTTATCTTCGACAGGAATAGTAGATACTATAATATCTCACGTAGGTTCAAGGCATCCACTTCTTTCTTTGCCTCCAAATATTACTGGATATGCAATCGGTTACTTAAAGGCTTCTCCAAACGGACAAAAACTTTGTTGTGTAAGTTCGAACGGATATTGCATTGCGGAATATTTTGATTTTGATAAGAGTACAGGAGTAGTTAGTAATTGTGTAAACATCCAGCCCGATTCTATTTACAATTATTATGGCGTTTCTTTTTCCGCAGATAATTCCAAACTTTACATTGCGGGAAATATGAATGATTACAACATTTATCAATACAATTTAAATGCAGGAAACGGAAATGCAGATTCTGTAAAAGCTTCAAGAACTCCTATTGCTATTCAAAATAATAATTATTTGGCTCTCCAATTAGCAACTGATGGGAAAATATATGTTGCACGAGGTAATCCCAGCACCTATCTTGGAGCAATCGAATCACCAAATAATTTAGGGTTAAATTGCAATTATGTTCACAACGCTGTTTATCTAAACGGAAAAACAGCTAGTTTCGGACTTCCAAATTTTATTGTCTCTTTTGATTACGAAAACTCAGACTTTAAATGTCTAGAGACTAGAATTGAAGATGAAAATTATAATGAGAAAATTTCAATTTCCCCTAACCCATTTTGCTTACAGACAATTATATACACTGACAAAATTTTAAAGGGCGCAACATTGACTGTTTTCAATACGTACGGCCAGCAAATAAAACAAATAAGAAATATTTTTGGTCAGACAATTACTTTTCAACGAGACCATTTACCAAGCGGACTGTATTTTATCAGCATAAGACAAAACAACAAAGTTATCACAACTGGCAAATTAATAATCACAGACTGAAAATAGCACAGGCACCACGTTATATGTTACGACCGTATAGGTTTTCCACACTTCTAAGTGTCACGAACTGCGTTTGAGTTGACTTCTAAGTGCCACGTACTGTGGGTAATCGGACTTCTAAGTGTCACGAACTGCGGGTAAGCGGACTTCTAAGTGTCACAAACTGCGGGTAAGCGGACTTCTAAGTGTTACGACCTACTGGTAAGTGGACTTTTAAGTATTACGAACTATGGGTAAGCAGACTTCTAAGTGAAAAACAGAAGAAACCACTGCCACCAACATTGGCTATGCAATAAGCTGGCATTTAAGTAACATTGGTAAGTAGATTTTCGTATAAGCATTTGTCTCTGCGGACAAATACTTCTTCGTAAATCCGCTCATCGCATAGCCGCTCGTTAGTTGCAATGCAATAAGGGCGCACTCACCGTAGACAAAGACTTTCAGAGAAGAAGAAAGACTTTCCAGCGAGTGAGAAGCTAATTTTAGACCTTACGAACTAAATGTTTTGACAAGCTGACGGCTACCACATTTTCTGTGTTTGAGAAACTAATTCTAAATGTGACGAACGGTATGCAGAAAGGAGCGTATCGACCCGAGATCAACAAAATTACGGACATCAATTTTAGTTCCTAAGGCAACAGCGGATCGGAAAATGCAAAAAATAAAATAAAAAAAAGAAGCGGATTTATACTGAATCACTTTCAAAACTCAAATGACTCGGAGGGAAAGACATCTTCTTTGTATTTAACGACAGTCAATTAAGTTTTGAAAGTTCCCAATAAAAAAGGACATATCCTATTTTATTTTGAAATTGCTAAAAATCTGATCAGAAGAGCGCGTTGGCCAGAAAAGGCAGCGGGGGCTGAGTCGGCCTGTGTGCGTAAGCCGATGGCCTTTTCTTGAATTTTTTGTTACTTTTTGTTTCAAGACAAAAAGTAAAATGCTCAACAGGACCAGGATTTTTATACCTTAGACGAATCTAATTGGGACTGTTAGGAGATAGTTGAGAAGCTAATTCTGTGTGTGATGTGTTTGAGAAACGAAAAGATGCACTTGCAACTAACATAAAATATACAATACCTTAGCCAACACGCTCAAAAATCCAACGCACGGCATCGTATATTTGACCGTTACAAGCAAGCCTAACAGACGACACAAAAACGACCAAACGGACGACTTTAAACATAAAATGAAACGCAAATTTTGACAGGTGACCAACGACATACAGACAATATTGCAAATGGACAGCAACTGAGCCGACACTCATTGCCGACCCTTCTGTATTTTTTATTTTCCCCACCGCACATTTTTTTTAATTCAATTTTAGCCAGCCGCACATTTGGCACATTTTGTTTTGCCCCAACCCACAAGCCAACGCAAAAGGCAAAACAAAAAGAGCCAAATTTTCCAACGCACCACAACAACATAATTTTATGAATAAGAAAAACAAAGACCAAGAATTAGAAAATCTAATTCTTGGTTGTAACAAAGACACTACTTACGCTTCCAGAATAAATAAAGAACTTGACTTCATTAAGAAACAAGGTTCAGCAGAATTCTTTCTAACTGCTTTTGAAATTGTCAAGGATTTAAAACAAAAAGGTGTAATAGTTGGACCTGCAAACGGTTTTGCAAATAGTTCAATAATTAATTTCTTACTTGGGTTTACCACCATTGACCCAATTAAATTTGATTTAATCCCTGAAACATATTTCACGTTGGATTATCCCTTCTTAAAGATAAATGTGAGCAACAAGAAACAAATTTCAAAAAATCACTTGAAATTTTTGAAGCACACCGAATTTAAAATTGAAGAACTTCAAATCTTAAAAAAGTATCAGGACAACGCTATTAAACCCAATTACAAATTCAATCCCAAAAAATTAGAATCGAATCATTTGGAAATTGATTTCAAAAAATCAGCGACATTTCATTTTTATAATTGGGAAATGGAAAGTGGAGCAATAAGAATGGAAAATGAGAATGATTTAATAAACTCAATTGCTTTGTCATATTCAGGACTAAAAGGTTTTCACTTATCAAGCATTTTACAAGACAAGCACTATACCTTTAACGAACTTACCACAACTAACAAGCTACTTCTTTTTCAAGAGCAATGGATTACTCTTGTTACAAAATTTACAGATACGAAAATTGATGATGTTTTTAAAATAAAATTGAGCATTGGTAAAAGAAAATACTCACTAATAAATTTCAGCAAATTATTTCCAATCAACTTTGACAAGGAAAAAATAAAGTATCTCTTTGAAATTGTGCTCTATCTCCCTTCAAAATCAAATTCAGTAGCCGAAGCACATATTTTATCTTTATCGCTAAACTTTAAAGACAAAAAAAGCAAGGCATAAAATGAATTCAACTCTAAATATTTTTACCGTAAAAACTGTTTCATTTGACCAAGGTGAACGAGACCCTTTTGGCTTTGACGATTTCTCCGAAAAAATTGGAGCAGAGTATTTACCATTTTCAGGTTCAGTTTCTAAACCGACTTACTATTTGTTTGTAGCGTATGTGAATCACTTTCTAAACACAAACAAATCACTTTGGAGAAACGACAAACAAAAAAGAGAAATACAAATCAGGTTGGAAAAACTTTTGGTGTATTGCTGGAAATCAAAATTCAGCAAGTCGGAATTAAAAGGAGGACTTCTTGGAAACAATTTTGAACAAAGCGACATTGATGTATTCACAAGCAAAGGTTGGGTAATTCAAAACGCATTTAAAATTTACACAGACAAAAATTTCGCACCTGAGACTTTAGAACTCTATTTGAAAAGAGTTGGTGAAAGACAGATGCCAATTTTAAGGGACTTTATTCTATGTGATTACAAGCAACCACAACGCAAAGCGGAATTTGTAAACGAAATAAAAAAGCAACTGATGAAGAAAAATTCTTTGTTCAATAATCATCGGCTTGACGACTTCAAAGACAAGTTTAAAAAAGAACTGATTGCAAAAATTAAAAACAGACGCAAGGATGAATATTTTCAGTTGCTTCAACCCTACTTTGATTACAAGACATTTAATGACGACACTTTTTGGAGTAAGTTATTAGAAAACCCAAATCCAAAAATTCCATTTGCGTTTTTAAACAACTGGTTTGGAAAATTTGTTTCAGCCGTTGATGCAGACATTAACCTCAAAGCAAACAAGCAAACATTTTGGAACGAAGCAGACAAATCGTTTGATAAAATTTCAAAACAGTTCCTTTCCAATTCCAAATCAGACGTTGTTTTGCAAAAGAGAATGAAAAAAAGTAAGTGGTTCCAATTCAACACTTCTGAAAACAGATATTCATTTTATGACAAAGGAAATCTATCAGAAGAACGGAGAATTAAAAATCTTTGGGAATCATATATGAAAAGACAAGGCGAAGATGAAGGAACGAATTACTTTTTTAATTTCAGACACTCTGCTTTGTTACGCTTAATAAAAGAACTACGGTAATGAAGAAAAACTCAAAGGACTTCTTTCAATCAATTGCCGAGTATCCTCACAACATTGGAGTTTACCTTACTTACACTTTGGACAATGAGGTAATTGAAAAACTTTCAGAAGTTGCCAGTGGAACGAAACTAATTCTTCACGACTTCAAGCAAGGAATATCAATTGACGACAACGCAAACAGCACAATCGTTTGCTTTCCAATGAAACCGTTAAAACCAAATGAGAAAAATTGTTTTCATTCCAAATTGGCTTTACTTAAATCAGAGGTTGGTGCAAAATTCATAGTAGGAAGTGCAAACCTTTCTGTTGACAGTTTCGCAACAGAAAAAGAAATTGCAATTGAAATGGAACTTGAATTTAAAACAGACACGGATGTTTTCATCTACAATCAAATTCTTAATTTCTTTGAGCAACTAAAATCGCAGTTGCTAATTCAAAATTCCATTTGGGAGCAAACGATTAACAAACTTCGTTTTAAAGAACTACCAATTAAAGCAAGCGACATTCATTTTATTTTCAACTCAAAAGAGAACTCAATTTTTGATGAATACAAAAATTATTTAGCAAGCTGCCGAAGAGGACAATCAGCCAAGAGTATAAAAGTTGCTACTCCATTTGTTTCAGATGATTATTCAAAAATTGAAGAAGTGAAAAGCATCACTGACAATATTTCAATTTACTTGCGGACAGGAGCTAAAATAAAACCGTTTCAAAATCATCATTGCAAAATATTTCAACCTTTAAATAAAAAGCGGGAAGGTTTTCATTCCAAACTGATTTTGACTGAATTTAATTCAGATGCGGTTTTGTTTATTGGTTCTGCAAACTTCACAGAGCAAGGTTTCTTTAAAACTCTGAATGAATCTGCAAATCAAGAGTGCGGAGTAATTTTAAAAGTTTCATTGCAAGAAATGCAAGAATGGTTCGCTGAAAATTTTTGGAAACAACTTTCTGAAATTGAAATTGCCGACTATAAAGAAGCCGAGGACAAATCTCTTGAATTTTTTGACAGTCAAAACAATCATTATGCTTGGGCTGAAAAAGAGAATTCAAAAATTACTACTTATATTTTTAACCCGAACAACTTACCAATAAGAAAAACCAAAGACGGGATTAAAATCAAGTTGCAGAACACAGACAGCGAGTTTCTATTCAAGACAAATGAATTTGAAGAACAAAAGCAAACAGTAAATTTTTTCATCTCCGATGAAAAAATTTCTGTTTCAGTATTTGAATTGAGTGAATACATATCAGGACTAAATGAGAAAGGTGAAAGCATCTTTGATTCGTTTAGGGGAATTTATTCTGTAAATCCGACAGAACTTGACACAGCAATCAATGAGGGTAAACTTTCAATTAAGGAAACCTCAAGCATTAAAATAACTGAGCCGCCTAAACTTGAGCAATACTTTTACAATGTGAAGTATCTTTTGCAGAGCATAAAACACAAAAAATATTTTACTGACTTCAATGAAAGTGAGATTCAAAACGAAATAAATAAAACTGATGACGGAAGAACCCTTTATCTGACATTTCAATTATTCAAAGCATTCAACACTAAGCCGAATACTGAAAACATTAATCAACAAACAAAACATTCTTGTAACAGCAAAAGCTCTGGACATAGTTCGTGACACTCTGAAACGTAAACTAAAAGATTATGGAATAAGGGAGCGCAAAGAATAGCCATCTCACTGGTATAAGCACATTTGCCAAAAAGGGCAACAAATATTAGCATATTGTAATAAAAAAGTTACTTTTGAAGAAGTATATAAAATTATTAAACTGGTTTTACACAACATTTTTTTGTAATTTTCGTTCAAAATCATAAGGAAAAGCTTCACTAAAATATACTTCCAGGCCTTTGATTTAAAAAACGTTCTAAATTAGGTGAGCGAAAAGGATTTTGGAAATGGTTTCAAAGAAATGGCTCCTGAAAAATAGCTCGCAACCCGTTTTTAAAATTGGTTTATAATTTTGTCTTTATTATAAAAAAAATTAAACGATAATAGCCTTCGTGAACGAAACAATAAAACATACCGTCAGACTAAAAAATTTCGATTTTCCAAATGGGGAGATTCCGTTCTCTGTATTGGAAAAAATTGCAGACCAATTACGAAAAGTGTCAGAGGGAGCTTTGCGTATATACTTGGAAGGATACAGTTCAAACAAACGTGGGCGTGAACCTGAATGGTTGGCAAAATCATTAGACTTTACTCTTTCAGGAATTAAAAAAGGTTCAACAGTTTTAGAAATTAAAGCCCCATTACTTACTGATATTTTAGTTAACTATCAAAAACCATTATTTGATGAACTTGAGGTAGATACACTAAAAAATCAAACAGCAATTAGTTTAGCCATAAGTGCTTATGAGAGAGCATTTGAAACAAATTCAGATACTTCAAATTTCGATAAAAATTTATTAAAAGTTATGCTTGGTTTTAATAAATTTTTCCACAAGGAAGGAAAAGAATTTATTGATATTCAAAGTCCTACAATTAATAAAAAAATTAAAATAGCAGCGAAAAATTTAAAAAAAATTGAAATATTGGAAGAAAAAACACCAGCCGACCAAAAAATAAAAATTACTGGTAAATTAGAAATGATGCGGCACTCCAATAATCAATTAGAACTTATTACCACAAATGGTAAAATCAAAGCTTTTATAAATAATGATTCTTTAGTTGCAACAGCTAAAGATTTCTTTGGAGATGACGTAACCTTAGATGGCATTGCTCACTTTAATCCAAGGGGGAAAGTTGTGTCATTCGAAATAGAATCAATTTCTACTGCCGACAAATCCGCCACATATTTTCAAAATACGCCAATGGCTATTCAGGCAACACTTGATTTACCTGGTTTAATGCAAATTCAAAATTATAAAGGAGTAAATAAAAATAAATTAAATCAAATAATTGATGAACTGGATATTCAGGAAGACTTGAGTTCATTGTTAAGTTCACTTACTCAATAAAATGAATTTACTTTTCGATACGAATGTTATCTTATATTATTTAACCAAACACTCTTGGGCTTCTCAATTGGATCAGGCATTAAAACCTTTTGAAAAACCACAACTTGCAATAATTTCTATTGTTACTGAAGCGGAGATTAAATCTTTGGCTATTCAAAGAGGTTGGGGGGATAAGAAATTAAATCAACTTGACGAATTTTTATCTCTTTTTCTAAAAGTTCCAATTCAATCAAAAGATTTAATTGAAGCATATTCTTTAATTGATTCATATAGCCAACATAAGAATGGCGCTCATAGCTACCCGAAAAATTTCACCTCAAAAAATATGGGTAAAAATGACATTTGGATAGCGGCAACGGCAAAAGTTACTAACGCCCTTTTAATTACTAACGATAACGATTTCGATCATCTAAATGATTCCTTCATAAAAGTATTTAGTCTTAACAAGGAGTTCGGCAAAAAATAAAGCCAACGCAATTTGCAAGCACATTTAAAAACCCCGCAAATCATCACACAGCCAAAGTTTTTAAAAGAGCTTACAAAGCCAACCAAAGAAAGAATTTCAAATTTTTTTCTCCAACGCTTTTAAAAAATTAAAACACCCGACACCCAAGCCGACAGAAAACAAAACGACAATGGCTGTAAAACAACCGCTGGACAAGGGTTTAGCTTGAAAAAAGAAAATACGCCAGCAGCCAACATTGGCTATACAATATGGCCGTTTACAGTAAGTTTCATCATTTGAGTTCGCAATGAAAATAGGTCGTGGCAAAAACATTTAACAGCGGAAGAAAATTATTTTTTATTTGTTTTTGCCACTTGTAATTTATTAATTTCGTTTACGAAGGCGGCCACATCGCATAGCCGCTCGTTGGTGGCAATGCTGTTAAAAAAAGAAAGACGAGTATGAAAAAATATTTAGTAGTTCTGACAATTTCACTTCTGACTTTCAAAATCGGGAACGGTCAGACAAATGTTTATCACCCGTTTCCTGATTCCAGCGCAATATGGGTTGGGACATCTTGGTATAATGGTGGGGGAACTGGTCCTTGCGTTGTAGACAATGACTACAACTTATATATTTCGGGGGACACAACTATAGGTATATATTCATATCATAAACTTTATAGAAATGGATACATCTCTTCTTTTATGTGTCCGCCTCCTGGATACTATTATTACGGGGTGTATGCGGGAGCTTTTAGACAAGACAATGCTAATAAAAAAATTTATTTATTTGAAAACGGGACTGATACACTTGCTTATGATTTTAATTTAAATGTTGGGGACACGCTTCACTTAACTTGTTTAAGTATCGGGTACAATAATGTCATTCAATCTATAGACTCAGTATTAATCGGAAACCAATACCATAAAAGATTTTGGCTTAATAATAATTATGCGGCCCTGATTGAAGGTATTGGAAGCACTCTTGGTGCATTTGCTCGACTTATGCCTGCATTTGAATCTGGAGAAGATTTATGGTGTATTAGAATAAATAATCAAACTGCTTGGACTTCCTCGCAAGGTAATAATTGTAGTTTAACATCAATAACTGAAAACTCTTTAACTAAAAATCAAATTTTAATTTCCCAAAATCCATTTTCAACCGAGACAACTTTGAATTCCATTTCAAATTTTAAAAATGCAACCTTGACTGTTTATAATTCATCAGGAGAGCAAGTCAAACAAATGAAAAATATTAGCGGACAGACAATAACTTTTCACCGAGACAATTTATCAAGTGGACTATATTTTATTCGGTTGACGCAAGACAATAAGGTAATCGCAGCAGACAAATTAGTTATTGCGGACTAAAAATAGCACAGCCACCAACATAAAATATGCAATACCTTTGCCAAACGCTCAAAAAGGCCAATGCACGGCATCGCATATTTGACCGTTAGCGGTAAGCGTAAAAAAAAATTCTAACCTGAAAAATTCTAACATTTTACAAGCATTTTTGACTCTAATTTCGTATCTTTGAATAGTGAAAAAGCGAAAAGAAATAGAACTCGATTTTGAGATTGATAAGTTGACGAATTCCATAGAGAATACGCTAACAAATGAAGTATTCGATACCGAAATAACACAACTTTTTCTTAAAGACAAAAAGCAAATTAAAAAAGTGGACTGGATGTTTGAATGGAACAGAGAATTTAAAGAACCAGAAAATGAAATTTACAAACTGACCACAATAAACAACTCGACAATTATTCAAGGGTTAATTTGCTTTACCGACAAACACGACCATATTTTTATGCATCTCATTGAGAGTGCGAAATTTAATAAAGGCAGACATAAACTTTACAGAGGGGTAGCAGGAAATTTAGTTGCTTTCGGTTCCAAAGTTTCGTTTGAGAAAGGCTATGACGGGGTGGTATCCTTTATAGCTAAATCGCAACTAATAGAACATTATCATAAGACATTAGGAGCAAAGCAATTTGGAAGTAGCAACCGAATGTTCATAGACACGAATGAAGCAATGGCATTAGTTAAACAATATTTCAAAAATTTCAATCATGGCAAACTTTAAAAAAATGGACGACCACGATTTTGTTTTCGTGAACAAACCATTGACAGCAGAGGAAGACAAGGAGTTTAGCGACTTTCTTAAAGACCTTAAATCAAGAAAAAAAACAAAACATAATTTGCGGACTATGCCAAGACCAAAAAGACAGGTGGCGTAGTTCAATGTCACGTGTATCCTGAAAGAAACGCCTAACCGCTAACATAAAATATGCAATACCTTTGCCGACACG
>Ga0209343_10006576_pt1 | contig 13875 bp, 10 predicted proteins | sample RifCSPlowO2_02_FD_184026 | JGI IMG/M metagenome (GOLD analysis project Ga0209343, IMG submission 184026) | Groundwater microbial communities from Rifle, Colorado - Rifle CSP2_plank lowO2_0.2 (SPAdes) (version 2) | ecosystem: Environmental > Aquatic > Deep subsurface > Groundwater | place... | reverse complement strand
ATACTCAAAAATGAAAAATATTACCACATTTTTTTGGGGATTTTACTTGCCTTGGGGGGGTGGTGGAAAATAACATGGGAAAAGGACCCACCATGAAAGATGAAAATTTTACAGGAAATCTGGAGGAAGAGATCCTCCGCCTCAAAAAGGAGAGGAATGCCGTCATCCTGGCCCACTTCTATCAGGAATCCGAGATCCAGGAAATCGCTGATTTTGTTGAGGATAGTTTAGGGCTCGCCCGCCGGGCCCAGGAGACCAGGGCCCCTATGATTGCCTTTGCCGGGGTCCATTTCATGGCGGAGACGGCCAAGATCTTAAATCCAACAAAAAAAGTCGTCGTTCCCGACATGGAGGCGGGCTGTTCGCTGGCCGAAAGCTGTCCTCCCGGCCCCTTTGCCGCATTTAAGCGCGCGCATCCCGATCACTACGTTATTTCCTACATCAATTGTACGGCCGCCATCAAGGCGATGAGTGATGTGATCTGCACCTCCTCCAATGCCGAAAAGATCGTCGCCCATGTCCCCAAGGCCCTGCCCCTCCTCTTTGCCCCGGATCGCAATCTGGGGAGATACCTTATCAAGAAGACGGGGAGGGAGATGGTCCTCTGGGAAGGGACGTGTATTGTCCATGAGGTCTTTAGTGAAAAAAGGATCGTCCAACTCAAGGTGCGCCATCCCTGGGCCATGGTGATTGCCCATCCCGAATGCGAGGAAAATGTATTGAATCACGCCGATTTTGTGGGATCCACCTCCAAGCTCCTAAAATTTGTCCAAGAGAATAAGGCCCAAGAATTCATCGTCGTCACCGAGCCCGGAATCATTCACCAGATGAAAAAGATGGCCCCCGACAAGACCTATATTGCCGGTCCGCCGGAGGATGAGACCTGTTCCTGCAGCGAATGCCCCCACATGAAAAAAAACACGATGGAAAAGCTCTATCGTTGTCTCCGCGACGAGACACCCGAGATCACGATGGATGAAGGACTCCGCAAGGCCGCTCTGAAGCCACTAGAAAAGATGTTGGAGTTGAGTCGCTAAGGGATCTCCAATATTTGCGGATAGTGGGACAACCTCTCACACCCCTTGGAAGTGACGTAGACCACATCTTCCAGTCGGACGCCGCCTATTGGAGGATAATAAAGACCAGGCTCGATCGTGATGACATGCCCCTTTTGCAACCGATCAGGACCCGGACCCAAACGGGGGGGTTCATGAATCTCCAGTCCCAGTCCATGACCGGTTGAATGGATAAAACCCTGGGGGAGGCCTTTTTTATTGTTGGTTTTAAAACCGCATGTCTCCAGGGTTTGACAGACCGTATGGTGGATTTTTGAGCCTCGGACACCGGCGCGTATCTGACCCATGGCCTCCCTCTGAGACCTCAAGACGGCGAGATACATTTTTTTGAGGGCGGGAGAGGCCCGTCCCTTGACCACGGTTCGCGTCATATCCGCATAGTAACCGGATTTTCTGGATCGGGGAAAGATGTCGATGATAATGGGTTGATGGGGTCTTAAGGGACCACTCCCCACGCAGTGGGGATCCGCTGTTTGTTTGCCGCAGGCCACTATAGTGTGTTCAGCGGTATAACCCTGACTCAAGAGGTCCTGCTCAATGTGTCCTCGCAGATATTCGGAGGTCAGCCGCTGGCCTTGGAAATAAAGCGAGTGCCCCCGAATGCGAGATTTCCTCAAGATGTCCATCGCCTTTCCAAAGGATTGTGAAACCGCGCGGAGACTTTTTTGGATCTCCTTTTTTTCAGCAGGGGTCTTGATGAGTCTTTGCGGGAAAAAGGGACCCGCAGAGGAGGTCAGAGAAAATCCGCATCTTTTCAGATCCAAGGCCGTCTTAAAAGGGAAGTTGGCCGGGACAACAAGGGAACGGATCTTGAGATCACGGAGAAAAAGGACAAGAATATCAAAGGGATAGTTTTCAGGTCGGCGATTTTTTTTGAGTCGGGATTTGTAGAAAGATTGGGTCCTCACCTGGGAGACTTGGGCCTCATTTTTGGCTCGTCCATATTCCAGATCGGAGAGGAGGAGGATTTTTCTTCCCCCCTTTTGGACAAAGTAGAAGGGGTCAGGGGCAAAAAAATGCGTGGCCCAATAAAGATCGGCATTGGACAGTGATGTATCGAAAATTAATTTTGCTTTTTGATATCGCATATTTAGTGATATTTTTTCCTATCATATACGAAAGTTCCGGGCGGAAACAATCACAAAAGAAATTTCAGGGGTTTTCACTTGAGAAAAAAAGAGGTACAATGGGCCCTCATTGGGGAAGGGGCTGTTGTTCATGAGGCGTTGGGAATTAGTTTATATCATAGGCCTGTGGGTGCTTATCGTAGGGGCCATTCTCTATAAGATTTCCGGGGATGGGACCTGGAAGGGCAAAATAGCCAAGGAGGAAAAGCCGGTCCCGGCGGCATCGGCCTCCCTTTCCCTGCCTCCGCCCTCAGAGGCCCCTGAAAAGGTCACTATTGAGATCAATTCTCCCAAGTTGGGTTGGTTGCGTGTGAGAGAAAATCCGAATCTTCAGGCAAAAGAGGTGGCCGTGGCCCAGCATGGAGAACAGCTTGTCTCTCTTCAAGAGGAAAAGGGTTGGTATCAGATTGACCTGGGGTTGGGGAAAAAGGGGTGGGTTTTAGGTTCCTATATTATTCCCCTAAAAAAGGAAAAATCTTCGCCAGCGGTCCAGAAAATCGCCCAAATTCACTCCCCGGACACCGGTTGGCTGCGCGTGAGGGAACAACCGGCGGTGGATTCCAAGGAATTGGGGAAGGTACGGCATGGCAGGACCTTTGTCATATTGAAAGAACAAAAGGGTTGGCATCAGATCGAATTTCAAGGGCATAAGGGATGGGTTTTGGGAAAGTATCTTGTGCCGGCCACTACTCCTTGACACCACAGAGAAATCCAGACAAAAATGCCTCACAATGATGGGATCTCGTGAACTTTCCAAAACCTATGAGCCTCATGAGGTGGAGGGGCGTTGGTACCCTGTTTGGCTTGAAAAAAAATACTTTCATGCCGAACCAACTTCCCGAAAACCGTCCTTTTGTATAGTGATCCCTCCCCCCAACGTGACGGGTATCCTCCACATGGGTCACGCCCTCAATAATACCCTCCAGGACATTCTCTGTCGCTATAAGAGGATGAAGGGGTTTAATGTCCTTTGGATGCCGGGCACCGATCATGCCGGGATCGCGACCCAAAATGTCGTCGAAAAAGACCTGGCCTCCCAGGGAAAGAAACGCCAGGACCTCGGGCGGGAGAAATTTGTTGAGCGAGTCTGGCAGTGGCGCCAAAAACACGGCTCCGAGATCATCAACCAGCTCAAGCGCCTCGGGGCCTCCTGCGACTGGGACCGCGAACGGTTTACGATGGATGAGGGTCTGTCCCGGGCGGTCCAAGAGGCCTTCACCTCTCTTTATAAAAAGGGGCTCATTTTTAGGGATAAATATCTCATCAATTGGTGTCCCCGATGCCATACGGCCCTATCCGATCTCGAAGTCGAGTATGAAGAGGCCAAAGGTCATCTCTGGCATTTGCGATATCCTTTCGAGAAGGATCCGAAGAAATGCATTCCCCATAAAGAGGGGTTAGAGTACATCATTGTAGCGACCACACGCCCTGAAACGATGTTGGGCGATACGGCTGTGGCCGTGCATCCCAAGGATGAACGTTATCAAAACCTGATGGGGGCATTTCTCATCCTCCCTTTAGTCCATCGGAAGATTCCTCTTATTGCCGATTATCGTGTCGATCAGAAATTCGGCAGCGGCGCTGTCAAAATCACACCCGCTCACGACATGAATGACTTTATGATGGGGAATGACCACAAGCTGGAGAGGGTCAATATTTTTACAGAAGATGCCAAGATGAATGAAAATGCGATCCACTTTCAAGGGATGGATCGCAATGAATGTCGTCGGAAGATTGTCGAGGAATTAGAAGAAAAGGGTTTTTTAGAAAAGGTTGAAGATCACCAGCATAGTGTGGGTCATTGTTATCGTTGTAAAACGATTGTCGAGCCCTATCTTTCGACTCAATGGTTTGTCAAGGTGGCCCCTTTGGCGAAGAAGGCCATCGCCGCAGTCCAGGAGGCCTCCAAAGAGAAAGGGACGCGATTTCATCCCGAACAATGGACCAAGACATACTTGAATTGGATGGAAAATATCAAGGACTGGTGTATCTCGCGTCAGATCTGGTGGGGACACAGAATTCCAGCATGGTATTGTGAAGGAGATGAGGGTAAAGCGTGTTTACTTGAATGTAAGGAACCGATAGTCTCCAAAGATCCTCCCCAAAAATGTCCTCATTGTGGTTCCAAAAATTTGAGACAAGAAGAAGATGTTTTGGATACCTGGTTCTCCTCCGCCCTTTGGCCCTTTTCAACCCTTGGCTGGCCGGACAAGACGCCGGAGCTCAAGACCTTTTATCCCACAACAGTCCTGGTGACCGGTTTTGACATCATCTTTTTCTGGGTTGCTCGTATGATGATGATGGGGTTGGAGTTTATGGGAAAGGTTCCGTTTCGCGATGTCTACATCCATGCCCTGGTCCGCGATGCCGAAGGCAAGAAGATGAGCAAGTCCAAGGGCAATGTGATCGATCCCCTGACGATGATGCAACAATACGGCACTGACGCCTTTCGTTTTACCCTGGCCGCGATGGCGGCTCAAGGTCGGGATGTCAAGCTTTCCGAAAATATTATCGAAGGCTATCGTAATTTTTGTAACAAGATCTGGAATGCTGCCCGTTTCGCCCTGATGAATTTGGATGAGGCCTCCTTGAAGGCCCCCTTGCCGGATTCTAAAAACTTGTCTGCTGTAGATCAGTGGATCTTGTTTGAACTCAATGGCACGATTCAAAAGGTTACCTCCGCGATCGAAAATTACAATTTTGACGTGGCGGCAATGGAGGTCTACCAATTTTTTTGGCATGATTTTTGTGATTGGTATGTGGAGCTGGCCAAGTATCACCTCTACGAAGAAGAGGGTGAGGGAAAAAAACGCACTCAGGCAGTGCTTCGTTATGTCCTTGACCAGTCCATGCGTCTCTTACATCCCTTCATGCCCTTTATCACGGAGGAAATTTGGCAGAGGCTTCAGACATCAAAGGAGAAGAGCTTGGTTATCTCTTCCTTTCCGGAACCTGTTGAAGGCGATTTTTCCCCTTTAGCACGAGCGATGGAAGAGGTGATTGAGATTATTGATGCCTTGAGGGCGATTCGAGGGGAGAATCATATCCCCCATTCAGAAAAAATTTCCGTGGTTCTTCAGTGTCCTGATTCAAGAAAAACCTCTTCGATTCAGTCGTTGCAGCATTATATTCACCATTTGGCCAAGGTCGATGCTCTTTCTATTGAAAAACCAGGGAGAAAACCTCCAAAGTCGGCGCATGCCGTCGTGAGTGGAAGCGATGTCTTTGTGCCCTTGGAAGGCCTTGTGGATATTGAAAAAGAGATGAAGCGTCTGGATAAAGAGATTAAAAAACTCGAGGGGGCGATGAGGGGTGTGGACCAAAAATTGAGCAATCAAAACTTTATCCAAAATGCCCCGGACGATGTCGTTGAAAAAGAGAGGGCCAAAAAGGATACGATGTCGGCACAGATCAAAAAACTTCGGGAAACGCACCAAAGTCTGGGTGGGAACCATGCCTGATCCTCTTCAGATATTAATCGACTTGGCCTTGAAAGAAGATGTGGGGACGGGAGATGTGACCTCGGAGGCTGTGTTTCAGTCTCCTTTGGATAAAAAAAAGGCCAAGATCGTGGCCAAAGAGGATCTTGTCGTGGCGGGTTTGGAGGTCGTTCAAAGGGTCTATCAGACCTTGGATCCTGGGATTCGGGTTGATTTTTTGGTGGCCGAGGGAAAAGCCGTCAAAAATGGGACAATTTTGGCTGAGGTGTGTGCGGATATCAAGACATTGCTCGGAGGAGAACGTGTGGCGCTTAATTTTTTACAACATTTATCGGGGATCGCCACGCTGACTCGGGACTTTGTTGATCTTGTTCGTGGAACAAGGGCCAAGATTGTCGATACAAGAAAAACACTCCCGGGATTTCGGTCTTTAGAAAAAGAGGCCGTGCGCCTGGGTGGAGGAGAGAATCATCGTCGGGGCCTTTTTGACCAATTTCTTATCAAAGACAATCATATTGATGCGGTGGGTTCTCTCAAGGAGGCCGTGCGTCGGGCCCGCGACAACAACCCCCGAGGCTTACCGATAGAGGTCGAGACAAGAAACTTAAGAGAGGTTCGGGAGGCCCTAGAGGCCGGGGTGGATATTATCCTGTTGGATAATATGGACGTTGGGACGATCCGAGAGGCGGTTAATCGTATTGATGGGAGGGTGTTGGTAGAGGCCTCCGGGGGGATTGATCGGAAAAATGTCCGCACGATTGCCGAGACGGGCGTTGATACGATCTCGATCGGGGCCCTCACGCATTCCGCCCCCGCCGCAGACATCGCCCTAAAGGTTATCTCTGGAATATGACACTCGTCACTGGGGGGTATTGGGGATCTTTGAACGCGTCCGCTTAAGGACCTCTTCCGCCAGGGCCTGATAGTTTTGCGACCCTGTCGATGAAGGGGCAAATTGGAAAATAGGGACCCCTTCCAACTGGGCCTTGTTGATGGCGGTATTGACATTGATCTGGGTCTTGAAGATCTTTCCGTCAAAATACTTCTTCATATTATCCATGATCAGGTCATTCATGCTGATATTGCGCCCATCGACGCGTGTAAAGAGGAGTCCTAAAATCTTGAGTTTCTTGTTAAGACGATCGTTGACAACCTCTAAGGTATCCAGGAGATCACTGACACCTTCAAAGGCCAACACGGACATTTCGCAGGGAATCAGGACATAATCGGAGGCGACGAGTGAATTGATCGTCAGATTTCCCAAGGCGGGAGGACAGTCGATCAGGATGTAGTCATAATGAGTACGGGCGGAAGATAGGGCTGTTTGAAAAATGAATTCCTTTCCGATCTTGGTTGAAAGGAGTCCTTCGGTCTCGGACAACTCTTTATCACCGGGGGTGATGTGAAAATTTTCCATCTCTGTAGAGACGATGGCATCGAGGATATTGCCACCCTTTTTGGTCAGGACTTTTGAGAGGGGTGTGTATTCAAGACCATCGGGGATGAGACTGCCCAAGGATTTTTCGACATGTCCTTGGGGATCAAAATCACAGATCAAGATCTTTTTATTGTGAAATTTGTTGAGAACGGTCCCAAGATTGACGGCCGTTGTCGTCTTTCCCACACCGCCTTTTTGGCTGATGATGGAAATGACACGAGCCTTTTTCTCGCCCAGCTTATAACCGGCATTTTCAGCGGTGATAAACTCCTTGATTCGACCTGTCAAAGACATCGAATACCTCCCTCTTTGATTTTTAGCTAGTCCAAAAGACACCTTTTGACAAGGGAAAAGTCCTTCTGTAGACACGTCTCATGACCTTTGGGCTCTACTGCCACATCCCTTTTTGCCTACGTGTCTGTGATTATTGCAATTTTTTTGTTCAAGGCCTTCCCCCCCATGATTTAGATCAGCAAAGACGCTATATGAGGGCCCTCAAGGGAGAATGGGAAAGACGTCATGAGGCATGGGGGGTACTGGGGCCCATAACGACCTTTTATTTTGGTGGAGGGACGCCCTCGTTGATCCATCCGCGTATTATGGAGGAGTTTGTGGAGGTCCTAGAAGACCACACAGCCCTCACGGATGCGGAAGAAGTGACGATGGAGATTGATCCCCATGTTGTCAATGAAGCTAAGTTAAGGCTTTATAAAGATTGGGGAATCTCACGTCTTTCCGTGGGGGTGCAGAGTTTTCAGGAAGATACATTGCATTCGTTGGGGCGTCCACAGACACCGGCCCAGGCCTTAAGGACCTTGGAGAGGATATTCAAGATCGGGTTTAGGGAGGTGAGTGTGGATTTGATCTTTGGGGCCCCGGGGCAGGGTGTTGAAAATTTTATGGGGGACTTGAAACAGACGCTCTCTTTTCCGGTGGACCATGTCTCCTTGTATAATTTGACCTATGAGGAGGGGACTCCTCTCTATCAAAGGATGAAAAACGGGGACGTGGTCCCTGTAGAAGAAGAGGTTGAATATGTGATGTATCATGCGGCGCGGTCTTTTTTGGAAAAACAAGGCCTCCATCAATACGAAATTTCAAACTTTTCAAGACCGGGTTGTGAGGGGAGGCATAATAAGCTGTATTGGGATTATGAAGATTGTCTGGGACTTGGAGCCGGGGCCGTCTCCTTTCGGAGGGTCAGCGGAAATGGAAAATTTTCCGGGAGGCGGCGACATAATGTCAAAAATCTTGAAAAATATTTTAGAGGTGATCCGGGAGAGATAGAAATCCTTGAGGGTGAGACGGCCATGGGGGAGTTTATGATGTTGGGCCTTCGAAAGACAGAGGGTGTCTTTTTTAAGGATTTTGAATTTCTCTTTGGAATTTCCCTGGAAGAGGCCTACGGTCCGATCCTTAATAAAATGACGGATCAAAATTTATTGGAGGTCACCCAGGAAAATGTCAGACTTTCTGAGCAGGCCCTGTTTATCTCCAACGAGGTCCTGAAGGAATTTGTCGGGGTTGCGGCACCCACTTCACATTTGGGGAATAGTCCTTTCATAGAGTTATAGTCTTGGAAATACTCTGTTTTTTCGAGTACGAGTCAGCCTTGCCACTTTCTTCAATGAAGAAGACACAACTTCCGTTGTCTGAATACCGATAAAAGTGATATAATAGCTGATAGTAATAAAACCTATTTAAAAATAGGTATTTATAAATAGTGCCGTATTCTTGAGAGATTCGAAATATGCCGCGCCGGGAAAAGAAGATCAGCATTTTCAGCTATTTAGATTATAGGGAATTTATGAGGGATTGGTATCAGGAATCCAAGAGGACCCGTCGAGGTTTTTCCTTTCGCTATTTGTCTCAGAAGGCCGGCTTTACCTCCCCCAATTTTTTCAAACTTGTCATGGATGGGGATCGCAATCTCTCGGAAGACAGCCTCGAAAAATTCGTCGCCTGTCTGGATCTCAACAAACAGGAAGGGGATTATTTTGCCAACCTGGTTTTGTATAATCAGGCCAGTCATTATGAAAAAAAGGATCATTATTATAAACGCCTCCTCCAGTCGCGCAAATTAAAGCAGATCAGGCCCCTCAAAAAGGATCACTATGAGTATTGCTCCACCTGGTATCATTCCGTCATTCGTGAGCTGGTGATCTCTGAAAATTTTGATGGGACCCCGGAATGGCTGGTCCAGCGCATTCATCCCCCCATCACCATGGCCCAGGCCGCTCGCTCCCTTGAGATCCTGCAACATTTAGGCCTCATCGAAAAGGGGGAAGAGGGGCGTTTTAGGCAGTCCTCGGCCCTCCTGCAGACGGGGGAGGAACCCACGGATCTGGAACTCATGAATTTTCATCAGGGCGTCCTTGAGTTGGCCAAGGAGATGCTGCCGAAGATACCGGCCCGGGAGAGGGATGTGAGCGCGATGACCTTGGGGATCAGACAGGAGATGATCCCGGAATTAAAGCAAAAAATCCGTGAATTTCGACAGGAGATTTTAAGAATGATTTCAGATGATTCCGCCCCGGAGGCCGTGGTCATGCTGACCCTGCAGCTTTTTCCGCTTACTCAAGAGCCCACAAAAGAGGTACAATAATTAAGTATCAATCAACATAAAATGACACCAAAAAAACTCCTCTTTTTCAGCGTCGCCTTTGTCCTTTCTCTGGGTCTCTTTGCCTGTCTCCCTGACAAGGCCAATCAAACGAACGACCCCTTAGGGACCGGTTCCATCCAGGGCGGGACGGACTTTGGCAATCCTAAGGTCGGGGGTTCTGATTTCGGAAATCCCGAGGTCGGGGGATCGGACTTCGGTAATCCGGGTCAACAAGGGGGATCGGATTTTGGCAATCCTTCTGTAGATTTTAAGGGAGAGGCCCCTGGGGTGGCGGGTGCAGACCCCCATGCCTGCAAGGGAGAGATGGAGAAGTGTCCTGGTACGAAGACGTGGGTACGCTGTAAATTTAATACAATCAAGGCCACGGATGTCGAGAGCTCAGAAATTGTTGTGGCCCCTATAGAAGTGATGGATGTCAGTCCTCCCCGTTGTTCATTTAAGATCTCTCTTCCTGCGGGGCACACATTTTCCATGGCCTGTGTGAATGAGGAGGCGGTTGAGAATGTCGTCTTTGCGGATGGTGCGACGACGATAACAGTGACAGAGGGTCAGGATCTGGTTGATTTGGGTTGGATCTGCGGGGGTGTTGAAGAAAAAGGGGAGGAATCTCGAAGAGAGGAGAGCCCACGCACTCAAGATAGAGAGGGGGTCATAGACACCGTGTCGGGGAGGTACGAGGCAGGGGGGATACTGGATCTTTTCTCCACTTGTCCCATTTTCTCCGGAGATTCTCTGGAGTTTATCGATTTGGGATTTATTGGACCGAGGGAGAATAACGCCCTGAGCATGTTTACCACTCTGAATTGTCCTTCCCGTTTAAGGGGGACTTCCCCAATCCTTAAAGAGGGATCTCTCACAGGGGCCTATTCTTCATCCCAGGATTTTCTCCTGAAAGGTTCACAACAAAGTTGCGATAATAAGGACTGGCAGATCTCTTGTCGTGTGATGGGGAAACAACTCTCACAGGACGGGATCTTTTCGGCCTCTTGTGAGCTGACCCTTGCCGGGGAGGCAGATCAGCTCTGCAGTATCATCAACTACACTCAGGAGGGAGAGGGATCCGGCACCGAAGAGGAAAGGGACTCCATCCCTCCTCTCTTGATGCATAAGAAGGAGCCCGGTGTCCCAGGTGTCCCCGGTGTCCGGAAGATGTATCTCAAGAAGCCCGGTGTTCGAAAGATGTATCTCAAGGAGCCCGGTGTCCGGAAGATGTATCTCAAAGAAGACTGACCTTTTTTATTCATTGATCAATTGAATGATTCTATAAAGCGTGTCGGTCCCTTTCTTCAGACCGTCGACGGGGACCCTCTCATTTTTCCCGTGCATGCCCTGAATATCCTCCATAGCAATAAGGAGGGGGATGATCCCGTAACACAGGGTCCCCTTTTCGCGAAAAAAGCGGGAATCCGTGGCCCCCGAAGACATCATCGGGGTGACGATGGCTTGAGGGTCCATTTCTGTGAGGGCCCGGCGGATCGTCTCGTAGAAGGGGCTCGCCATCGTCGATTCATTGGGGAGGCTTGTGGTCAGGAGCTCGGCGTTCACTTTATCCCCGATGATTGCTTGAATCTTTTTTAAAAAGCCCTCCGGGGTCTCTCCCGGGACGATGCGGGCGTCGATCTCGGCTATCGCCTCGGAGGGGATGACATTGGTTTTATAACCGGCCTGAAGGACCGTCGGAGAAAGGGTGTTCGAAAGGATGGCGGCGATTTTTTCGTCTCCGGTCATGTATTTCTTTGCGAACCTTTGAAGAAGGGGTCCTATAAGGGGATGAAAAAAGTAGCGGGCGACCCAATTTTTGGGAAAGGGTAGGTGGGGGGCCATGAGCGTAAAGAGGTTTTTGACGGTTTGTGTGGGGACGATGGGGAATTCGTGCTGGTTTAAGGTCTGAAGGGCCCGTGTTAGGTGGACGACGGCATTGTCCTTGTGGGGCATGGATCCGTGACCGGAGGTCCCCTTTGCGGTCAGCTTCATCCAGGCCACCCCCTTTTCGGCGATCTGGATGGGGTAGAGGTGCATCCCTTCTTTGAGGACACCGATGGAACCTTCATTGAGGAGGTATTGGGCCCGGATCTTGTCCCAGTGGTTTTGAACGAGATAGCCAGCCCCCAGGGCACCACCCGTTTCTTCATCGGCCACGAGGATTAAGACCAGATCCCCTTTTAGGGGAAGGTTGTCCTTCTTGGCTCGAATAAAAGCGGACAGCTCCATGGCCACCATACCCTTCATATCCAGGGCCCCACGACCGTAGAGAAAATTGTCTTCCATGAAGCCTCCAAAGGGGGGAAAGTCCCATTCCAGGGCCTGGGCGGCCACGACATCGAGATGCCCCAGGAGGGCAAGGGAGGGACCGCTGTTGTTTCCCTTGAGTCGGGCGATGAGGTTACCCCTTCCGGGGGAGGATTCTATGATGTCCGATTCAATCCCCTCTTCCTTCAGCCAGGTTTGAATCTGGGAGGCGGCCTCGATTTCATTGCCGGGGGGATTGGTGGTGTCTATTTGGATAAGTGATTGTGAAAAAAAGAGGGGATCTTGTCCATATAAGGCCCATGGAAAAAAACAGAGAAGGCAAATGAGGAGGCATTTTTTTTTCATGAACTAGGGGGCATATTGATCAGAATCATCAATGGCCGTAGGGACGGTGAGAGATTCGGGTTTTGGGGCAAGGTCTGGCTTCTTCGCTGAAGGAGGGGGAGGCATTGCTGGAGGTGGTGGCGGGGGTGAGGGCGGAGTCACTGGAGGGGGAGGAGGTGAGGGTGCTGCTGGAGGAGGAGGTGGAGAAGGCTCTGCTGAAGGGGGGGCAGTGAGTTCGGGTGAGGGTTCGCCAGGGGGGGGAGAAGAGGGTTCTGATATAGGTGCCGGCACCTGTGCCGGTGAGACGGGTTGAGGGGCCGTTGGAGGGGCAATAGGACGGACATAATCTTCGGAAACCCATCCCGTTTTTCCTGTGGCATACTCCACCTGATACCATCCGTTGCTTTGCTGATAAGTGATGCGGCGATCTCCGTGATTGAGGCGGGCAACCTCTCTGGCATTTTTGGCCGGATTTTCACGGACCCTCAGCCAACCCATTTTTGGAGAAACGACCTCAATGTAAGAGACTTCCCCGTTGACAGGAGGGGAGGAAGGAGCCGGAGGGGGCGCCATTTCTTGAGGGGTAAGAGGAGAAGGAGTGGAGCCGTTATCCGGTGATTTTGAAAAGATGACACGACGATTTTGCTGACGTCCTTCCTCAGTCGCATTGCTGGCGATCGGGGAGGCTTCACCCTTACCCAAGGGTGTCAACTCAATATCTTCTGGGGCCCCACACTTTTTAAGATAACTGATGACGACCTTGGCTCGAGTCTTGGACAGGTTTTTGTTGGCCTGAGGAGCTCCAATGTTATCCGTGTGCCCGATGACATAGAGTTGTTTTACGTCGCGATGGAAGTAAAGGGCCCCGGCCAGATGAGACAGGGTTTCAGCGGCCTTTTTGCTGATATCCGACCGACTAAAGGCAAAGTGAACAGGGGAGGAGGTCCATATCTGACTGTCTGTGACCGTGATCCCCCCCTCAGGGCACCCGTCTTCATCCGCCACACCATTCATGTCTTCGGACTCCTTGGGACATTCGTCGTGATCATCCAGGATGCCATCTCCATCCTGGTCACTTCCCTTGAGGGCGATGACCGTATAGCGGTCTTTATCGGAATATTCACCCAAAAGGGTAAAGACCTTTTCGCACCCGACATCATGGACCTTGGGATCAAAGTCCTCTGGATTTTCAGGGCAATTGGACAAGCGGGAGGCCGTTTCGCTGAGCTCATAATACTTGGGACAGCGAACATCATGCATGTCGGAATTAAAGTCTTTTGGATCGGTGGGACAGTTTTCCCGCAAGGTCAACATCTCTTCGGCATACTGCTCTTCGGTCTGTTTGGGTTTGAAAAGGGTGTCTAAGAGTTCTTCTTGTTCCTTGTCTTTTTGCCGAAAGGTGTCGTTTTGAAAACGGTAATTGAGGCTCAAGAAACCCCTGGCAATTCCGGCCTTGGCCCCGCAGACGGCGCAGGATCCCCCCCCCGCCCCGATCGCAAAGCCCGTGTCCCCAATAGCCCATTTGACGCCTCCGATGAATTCGACGGGGGTCGTATTTTTGTCGGAAAAGAGGCTTCGTAGTGCTGTATTGGCT
>Ga0209343_10006573_pt1 | contig 13877 bp, 11 predicted proteins | sample RifCSPlowO2_02_FD_184026 | JGI IMG/M metagenome (GOLD analysis project Ga0209343, IMG submission 184026) | Groundwater microbial communities from Rifle, Colorado - Rifle CSP2_plank lowO2_0.2 (SPAdes) (version 2) | ecosystem: Environmental > Aquatic > Deep subsurface > Groundwater | place... | reverse complement strand
AATGTATATGATATCCTATCAATTTCTACTAATTTATGATTAGTATTTTTATAAAAGTATATTATTAAGGAAGTAGGATTAGTTGTATTTGTATAGAAATTAACTAATTTAGATTCATATTTATTAATTGTAATAGGTAAGTTAATTGTTTCTTTATCTATATTGATTATTAGATTATCTACATTAGTATTTGATGTTATTAGTAGTTCTACATAGTTGTCTTTTATTGAAACTTTATCTAGTTTAATATTGGAATATACTGTATCTTCATTATTAGGAAATAAAGATAAGGAATATACATTACTTATAGTAACTAATATTATTATAAGTACTAATATTCCTCTTTTAAGCATAGAATTTAACTTCTACACCAATATTTAATCTTTACTAGTAATTTGATAAAGGAATCTGCCGACTTCAACTTCTGGAGTACTTATTATGATCCCAGCCAAATTCTCTCCCACAATCGTAGCTCACACTTCTTCTTAAATCAAAACCGTGTCCATGAACAATAACAGCAGGATAATTATTTTGTTGAGGCAATACATCATTTCCCTGTTTTTTAAGTTCTGGAACATCTAATTCAAATATATAAAATTCTGGAAAATCTAAACCTATTCCTTCTTTTAACAAACTCTTAGCATTAAAATGGAATCTGGTTTCTTTAAACTCCATTAGTTCTTTAGCACCTTCTAAAACTCTTTTAACTAAGTTTCTTTCTGCACTAATTCTTTGTTGATATTTTTTATATACTGTATTTACAGGATTTGTATTTCCCAATTTTTGTATAGCGATTTCATATTTAACTTCTGGATCTTGAAGAAATTCAAACTGAAGATCATCTTCACCTGATCTTAAATAATCAAAAGCACTATCGTAAGTTGAAAATGCTGTAACTTTTTCACCTGGCATACCAACAGAATTGTCAGCTAAGGAACTATGTCTAACTTTAAATCCATTTTGAAAAATACCATTAGCACTATAAGAATCTAGTGGCCAGTATATATAACTGAAGTCTTTTAATTTCACTGGCGTAAATCCAATTTTTTGAGTCATTTTTAGTCAGAAATATTAAAATATTGCCATTTATAAATCTTTCTATTTTTGACTACTTATAAATAGTTACAAATAACTTATAGCGTGAAAGCCTCTGTAACCTTAAATGTTACACTATAAACTTCTAAGTCTAACCTTTCATCTGATTCTTTTTCTGCATTAACTTTAATAAATTCAATCCTATGTGCTATTGGACTAGAAAGTTCATCTCTATATTTCTGAGGGATTACTTCAACATAAGAATTAATGTCGTTATTATCTCCAATTTCTACCTCATAAATTCCAAGATTTTTCTCGTTGTCATATCTAGCATCTATCTTAATTCTTACTGATCCTCCTCTGATACATTGAGCACCAATTGGGCATCTTGAATCTTCTACAACTTCTAAGAACTTAATTCTTAAATCATCTTCTTTAAGTATAGCTGTTTCTCCAACTTCTAAAGTAAACTCTTTGTTTAATTCAATATTTTTTGGATTTTCATTTGATATAGAAGGTTTCCAAATAACTTCGCAGTTTGAAATTTGCTTTACAAAATCAGGACAGTCACCAGAACCTTTTCCATCAAAACCTCCACTTGGTAAACAGATAGAATTCCCAGATTCGTCAAATAGTTCAGTAAACTGATCACAACAAGGTCTAATTAAAGAATAGTAAATTTTATTCTTATATTCACATTTTGAAAGAGATGCACTTGGATCTTCTGTTCCTTTCAATTCTTTGTCAATTAATTCATCAACCCATGATTTTTCTGTTTCCTCTGGAGGAAGAGGTGGTTTGTCTCCATTTTGTGCAAGATTATTAAATTCAATTTCTTTATTTGTTTTTGCTATGGAAATAATGTGATATGGACTTGTAAGTGCCTGAGTAACAACATCATTTGGGTCTGGAAAAGTTTCTATAATATACACTTGAATTTTGTCTTTTGTTTCTTTAACTTTATTAATCTCGATTGAGTATCCACCTGTTGGTTGTTGACCTTGGAAAACTGCAATTACTGTGTATTTTGAGAAATCGATTTCTTCAAGCATTTTTAATGATCCAATTTCATTCCATAGCTCTAGAAAATCTTCTGAATTTTGTATAACTTTTTGAGCTCTTTCTTGAATAATGCTATTTACATCCTTATCTACAGTGTCAAAAGAAATTTCTTTTTCTTGAAAATCATTATCATTTGGAGGCAATTGGGTACATCCTGCAACTAATGTAATTCCTAATAATAGTATAATTAATATGTTTTTTATCATAAATTTATTAAACAAAACTTGTATTTAAAGGCTTTTATAACTTTAATTTCACTTAAAGTAATCAATAAAAAGGTTTATAATTTAACACTCTAAATTAAAAATTATGAAATTAATGTGCGGTATCGATGATGCTGGTAGAGAATCTAACTAAATGTTGATTCACCAATAGGCCCCGTCATTGGACCAATGGTATTAAGCGGAATTCTAACTGATGAAGAAGGTATTGAAAGTCTAAAGTCTATTGGGGTAAAAGATAGTAAAAAATTAACTCCTAGAAAAAGAGCTTATTTATTTAATAAAATTATTAAGATTGTAAAGAAATATTCTATTTTAACTGTTTTTCCTGAGGAAATTGATGGAAAATTAAATCATGGAATTAATTTGAATGATATTGAAGCTATTAAAAGTGCTCAGATTATTAATGAATTAAAACCAGATAAAGTGATAATAGACTGTCCGAGTCCTAATTTAAAGGCTTGGAAAAATTATGTACTAGAATTATTAAATGATAAGAAAATTGAATTAATTGTTGAACACAAAGCTGATTCAAATCATATTCCTTGTGCTGCTGCTTCGATACTTTCTAAAGTAACTAGAGATAATGAAATAGAAAAAATAAAAAAGAAAATTGGAATTGATTTTGGCAGTGGTTATCCGAGTGATCCTATTACAAAGAAATTTTTAAAAGAAAATATTGATAAATTTCCAGAAATATTTAGAAAGAGCTGGAGTACATATTCTGATCAAAAGGGAACTAAATTACAAAAGAGCTTAGGAGATTTTTAATAAGAATAAACAAACTATTAAAGAAATTTGAAAAGTAGGCACGCTTGGAAGTCGAAAAAATAGTATAAGATTGGTTGCCCTGATTTTTCCTCCCCTCTGTTTCCCCATGAACGTCAACATTAATGGTTAGAGCTGCTTTGAACGATAGAAACTATAGAGGTTTTTGTCATTCAAGTTCAATGCAAATCTACTTTAGTAAATTTAGTTTTTTCGAAATAATTATATATTATTATCAAGTTTCAATCTCTATTCCTAGCCTGACTCATTTCCCAAAAATATTGGCTCCATGGGACAAAGGATCTTTGTACGAACCAGGACCAATAATATACTACTAGTCCTCATCCAAGCTTCGGTCCCGTCATAAAGTCGATTTACGGTGCAAGCTACGACTAGCAGCCCGACCTAGCCCAATTTATATAATTAGTAATTGCTTATAAAAATATCTTTTTTTGAAGCTAAGCAGAGAAAATGCTATTTGAATTAATATCAGCAAATATTGAAGTGCCAATACCTTTTCCGATGTAAAATGAATTATATGCTGTTAATCTTGTAATAATATCAACAAGAGATACTTTTCTTTGGAAACTTACAACTTCTGCATCTTTTATTTTGGCTAGCCCTTTAATTTTATTTAAAGCTTCATCTTGACTCCCAAGTTCGTCAATTAGACCTAAATCAAGTGCTTCTTGTCCAAGATAAAACATTCCTGTACTTAATTCTCTTACTGTATCTCTATCAATTTTTCTATTCGTGGCTACTTCGTTTATGAATGCTTCATGTATCATATTTATTTTTGATTGAAGTAATTGTTTTTCTTGATTTGATAAATCTCGGAAAGGTGTACCAGTATCTTTGTACTGCCCACCGACTAATCTTTCATATTTTATTCCATATTTTTCAAAAAGCTCGGAAAATTCAAGATAACTGCCAATAACTCCAATACTACCTGTTATACTCATTGGATCTGCTACTATATAATCTGTTGATGTTGCAATCCAGTATGCACCACTGGCACCAACTTCTCTGATCCATGATACTACAGGCTTGTCAATCTTTTTTATTTTATTTGATATTTCTCTAGATGCAACTACTGTTCCTCCAGGACTATTAATTTCTAGAATAATTCCCTTTACAGATGGATCTTTTTCTGCTCTGGCTAATGCTTCAATAACAACAGTTGATGGACTTGCAGCTTGATCGAAAAATATATCTGAACTTGAGTCTACTGTTATAGACCCATAAATTGGAATTATTGCAATTCTATTTGGTTTAAGTGATTCTGTACCTTCAATGGTTTTTGAAACTAGAAAGCTAACTAGAAAGATGATTCCTAAAATCAGGATTATAAACTGCCACTTTTTCATTTTATTATTACTTGAGTTTTTGATAATTTTCCAAATAATCTTTCTTTTTCAGGGCTTAATAACATATAAATTACATCTATAAAAAGCAATATGTCTACAACTTTGCTTATATTTCTTATGATAACTTGAGAGATTTTGAATTCCTTATTTAATGAAATTATTTTTATTCTCATTATTATTTTCCCAATAGTTTGCTTTAAATAATATTCAAGAGCTACAAAATAAATTAAGCTTAAGATTGCAATTGTGAAAAAAATAATGTATAAGTCTGAAGTTAGTTTAGTTGTGAATAGATCTGTAAATTTCAAAGTAATATTCATACTTTTTAGGTAATTATTAAATGGATATGAAACTACTAAAGTAATTATTAAAGAGTCTATGATGTAAGCTAAAACTCTTTTTATGATAGATGCTTTTTTAATTTCCTCTTTTTTTACTTTTTTAGGCATAATAATATTTTAATTATTTGATTTATAAAGTTTTGTAATTAGAATTGATTTTTTCAAAATTATATTTAGACCACTATTCTAATGTTGACTCATTGGGTTAAGAAACTCCACCAGGGTTTCTCTGTTGAAATAACATTTCCAAGTTCTGCATCTACTTTTGTTTCCACTTTCATAGAAATTGGAATGATGAAGAGTAATTTTGTTTGCTTTGATCCCTTGATTTGATATATTGGTTTTTGAAGTTCTTCCTTAAGTTCTATCTCATTAACTTCAGCTTTATTTGGCGTTCCAGAAACCTTAATTGCATCCCCAGGTAGGATATTTATAGGTTTGTCTCCGATAGAGGTTTTCATTAGCAATTTATATTCTTCAATAAATAGCTCTCCTGTAAATTTGGTAGAAGTATCAGATGTTTCTAAAATACCTTTATTTCCTGGAGTTGTACGTATAGTTATGTTCTTTGATTCTTTTCTATTGCCTTCTATGATTTCGATTTTACCTGTGGTTACATCATACGAAACAATTTTCTCGCAATCAGAACCTTCACATTGTTTACTACATGTTACCTGGGCTGGATAGGAGGCTGTTAGTTCGCATTGTGTATCTGAAGGACACTTGAAATAACTGCAGGGGTTTAGTTCTGAACATCTGCGTCCAATTCCAGGAAAACTATAACATCCAAGATTTGAACCTTCTGAACAAGGATTTATTGCATCACAGGTTTGATCAGTGATCTGTGGGTATTCGTCGGCACTAATAGGAACTACATTAAAAGCAATAAAAATTAGTAATACCCCCATAAAAACTGTATGAAAATTATCAAATCTCATGAGAATAATAAATTCCTATTTATTTAATAAGTTTTCTAAAATTAAATTTAGATTTTTTAATACTAAATTAGATTACAGAGTATATTTTTTTGCTTTAATATTAATGCTAGAAAAAATAAATCTTTCAAGATATTTGAATTTGTTATATCATAATACTCGGGCATTGAATCTTTTTTTAGTCATATATGAACTCCAACATGGGGAAACTACCACAGCAGTTTGTATAACGAAAAGAAGTTCTAAGCTAAAGTGCAATGTGTTATAACAAAAAATCAGATTTTTGGCAATCCATGTACCGTACTCAGGAAAGAAACAAATACATAACTAGTTTTATTTGGTGAATCCGGAAGCACCATTCCACAAGCATATTCAATTTCCACTGAGTAACCAAATAAAGTTCTATGAGAATTTTTAACTCCACACCCATAGCAATTTAGACCACAACCATCAGATACATTCTGCCATTCTGCAATAAATTTTTCAGAAACAATTTTTTCAGCATGATTTTTGGTAATCCAAGGTGACCACATGAATATAATAAGTAGAATTGCGAAATATATGATAATCGAAGTTTTTTTATTCATATTACTTGTTCACTAGATCTTGTATTTAAATTTATTCATAAGTTCAACTTTACTTTAAGTTAAAAAATTTAACTGGAATTTTTAGTGATTCACTTTAAAAAATCATAAAAATATACCATTACTAGTTTAAGGGATTTCTCTATCAACGATTCTCTTTATTGGTTTTAGGAAAATTGGAGAGCCTCCCCCAACCCTTACATCAAGAACAATAATCGAAAGTTTTTCGTAATCCCATTCTATTCCGTCAGTTACATTGAATAATAAGGTGTAATTTCCTTGATCAAGATATGTTGGAGTCCAGTCAAATAATCCTGTAGTGCTATTGAAAGTAAATTCGCTTGGTAATGCATTAGAAGAGTTAGTATAAAAGGTCAAAGTATCATTTTCGGCATCTGTTGCATTTAAATCTAGTAATACTCTATTTGCTTCTCTGACTGTAATATTACTAAATGGCAAAAATATTGGAGCAGTATTATAAATTCTACCATTTGGCAAGTAGTCTTTTCCATCTCCAGGTCCAAATATTTCATAGTAATCTGGATATCTGGGGTTTTGTTGAAAATCTGACCAGTTATTTCCTGTTATGGAGTTATTCCAAGCATTTCCTATGCTTAGATTATCTTCGTATGCACTCTGATTGTTATTGTTGAAAATATTTCTATAGAACAAGTTATTTTGACTTCCAGCTAAGAAAGCTCCTTTTGCAATACTATTTTGTATTACGTTGTCATGAATGTTGTTAGAATAACTGTTTATTAGTAATGTTGAATTAGTATTTGAAATTAAGTAATTATTGTATACCTCATTTGAATTACTATATAATAGGTTAATCCCAGTTGTGTGTCCTTGAATTCTTACATTTCTAATTGTGTTTTGAGTAGAGTTTTGTAAATAAACTCCTGTGCTAAAGTTTACAAATCTCAAGTTTGAAACCTCTACATTATTCTTTTGTATTAAAGAAATTCCAAAGCTTGTCTTATTCCCAATTAATGTGCAATTGTTGCATGTTATAGATATGTTATTTGAGTCTATGAATATTCCATTTTCTAGATTATAAGTTCCATCACAAAGAATTGTATTATATCTTAATATTAATCCATCACTTGGAACTCTACATCCACAATCAATGTCAATACCTTCTGCACAATCTGGATCACAGATTCCATTTTCTTCTGATTGGCAAGTATTGTCTGGTCCACTGTTTGGACAATCTGCTTCACATGAATAATAATTTTCAAAATTGTTGCATGAATTATTATTGTTACATAATAATTCGCCAATGTTTTCTTCAAGCAATATGGTATTATTTTTGATTATCTTAAGGGTATGCCAGGAGGGTGAATATGGTGCTTCAATTACTACTTCTGTGTCATTTGAATCTACATTATTGTTGATGCTTATGTTGCCAAATTCGTAGATTGTTAGATACGATATCGGTAAGAAGGTGGAATACACGGGCATTCCGGTGTCATCCGAGATAATCATTTCATAAATATCCTGGCTTTGGACTGTCCTTATGAAATCAGTCTGCATGACTAAGATGTTATTGAGCTGAACTTCTTCCGAATCTTCATTGCTTCTATTAAACATAAAGTTGAAGGTAGCTGAGGTCAAGTTAGGTTGCATATTGAATTGCGAAGTGCATGAAATTTGGCTTGCTAGTGCTTGAAGAGACTGGTTGCTATATCCGCAGCGGCCGCCTGTCTCAACGTAACCCATTGTGTTATATGTCCTATTTGGGTAATTTTGATTAGAGTTTGCACATGTTCCTGGCGCTTGATAAGGTCCTGCGTAATTTCTCTGAGGGAATGAACCGCAACAGGCGCCTCCGGCTCCGGAACATTCTCCCGAATCATTCTCTAAGCATGGGTGATTGTAAAAGGTACTGTTATACTCATCGTAGGTGGCACTCCAAGGATTAGGGCAAATGTCGTTTGGATTTCGACGCCTTTGTTCATCCCACTCACTATGGGTCCTTTCTTCACACAGGTAATAGGCATGGCCCAGTTCATGAGCAGGTATTTCCAGTTGTTCAAGTCCAAACACGTCAGAGATTTCAGCGTAAGCAGCTGATTCGCCTTGGTCAGATATACCATTGCAAGGTCCATAACCAAAAGGAAATGAGTATACCCGACACATTTGGATATTGGAAAGACCAACGGTCTTTTCAACTTTATCAAGGTTATTCTCTCTTTTGTAGGCAGTTGTGCATCGGTGTAAGTTTGCTAGGATGAGATTACCCAAGCCCATTGAGTTAAGCAATGGACAGTGATCTCTTACAAAGTCTAAACCAACGTAAATGTGCTTGGCCCTGTTCGGGCAGGTTTTTAGGGGGGAAGTGTCTATAAAGAAATCGGCTCTGGCCGCAGCCTTGTTGTTGAACTGTTGTTGAGTTGACCAATTTCCCATTGGAATCCACAAATAAGTGTACCAAGTCTGTTCCACAAAAAATGACATTCCGCCAGCATTGTTTCCTTCATTAGACTCAACAATCACATTATAAGGATCAACAACAATTCCCAATGTATGCCCTCCAGGTGTTGCTGTCCAATAAGTTGTAAGAGATAAATTTGCATGAGCTCCTATGTACTGATTACTTATTGGAAATATCACATTATCATCAATTAAAACATTAATTCTAACATTATTTGCTGCCGCATATCCATTATTATGAACATAAAATCTTATCGGGACAATGTCTCCCTCAGTAATATTTGTAGGTATAGTTATTTCATTACTGTAAATTGCTAAATCAATATTTACCAAAGCACTTCTAGGTCTTCTATCAACTCCAGGTCCAGGTCCAGGAATAATATAAGTATTTGGATATCCAGGATTAGATCCAAAATCACTCCAATAATTTCCCAACGTACCACTATCCCAATTGTTTCCAGTAGAAGCAGAAGTTTCATTTGCATTCCATGGACCGTTATCATAGAAAGTATTGTTGTAGAGGGTATTTCCAGTTGAGCCGTCCAAATACGCCCCACCCATAGTGTTGTATGCCATTTCATTTCCTGTGACAACAGTATTAGTCACAGAATACATGTTCAAACCGTATCCACCATTATCGTAGAGTAAATTGTTTTTGACTGTAAACCCATAGCTTTGTCCGAGACCGGCAAATGTAACAGAGGTCTGGGTATTGTAATTGAAACGATTATCTGTAATTACACCAAAATCACTTGAATCTGATCTAATTCCGTTGTCAAAATTATTAATAACGCAATTCTTAACTCCAGGATATTGGATACTGCTAAACCAAATTCCGAAACCTACACCAGTACGACTAGTTATCATGTGACCATTACAATCGAGAGTGACTCTACTTGACACCTTTAAACCAGGTACAGTGGGGGTTCTAGTGGCATTACATCCAATTAAATCATAAGTCATAGTATGATTAGAAGTGACAGTATCACCACAATTACATCTTACAGCACCGCCGCAATTTGCAGCATTGACAGAAATAGTTAATGCTAATAGAATTATAGGCAAAATCAGAATTAGTTTTTTCATTAATTATCTTCTCCTTCTGGAATTAACAAATCTTTTTTCAACCCAGAAAAATTTATCAGATAACTGATTTAAATATATTATTGTGATTGAATGTTTGATTGAAGAAATAAACATATTGATTATAGTCAAATGTTTATTTTTAATAAATTGAGATTTAGTTTTTATAATTTTAGTTGGGTTATGCTAAAGTAGGAGGAAGATTTTTGTGTGGGACTAGGTGACTATTTATACAGTTACTTTTTTATAGACTTCTTTTTGTTAAATTTCTATGGAAGAGGAGTTAATTTACAAGGAAATAAATAATGAATTAGAAAGTGGTAAAATCCAGAATAAATCTGATTTAAATAAGGTAAAATTACAACTAGTTAAGAAATTCAAGTTTAATAAGATCCCTTCCAATATTGAAATTCTAGAACATCTAAATGAAAAATCAAAAAATGCTTTTAAGAAAATTCTAACTTCCAAGCCAATAAGAACTTTAAGTGGGGTAGCTCCTATAGCAGTAATGACAATGCCAATACCATGTAAGCATGGGAAATGCACATTTTGTCCAGGTGGTCCAAAATCTTTCTTTGGTGATGTTCCAATGAGTTATACTGGAAATGAGCCGAGTACTATGAGGGCTTTGAGAGCAAATTATGATCCTTACTTAATTGTATTTAATAGATTAGAACAATATATTTTATTGAATCAGGTTCCAGAGAAAACAGAAGTTATAATTCAAGGAGGAACATTTACAAGTTTTAATGAAGAATATCAAGATTATGTGATTAAATTTATCTTTAAGGCATTTAATGACTTTTCAGAGATATTTTTTATAAATGGTATTTTAAATTTAAATAAATTTAATGAATTTTTTGAATTGCCTGGAAATGTAAATGATAAAAATAGGACTAAGAAGATTCAGGAGAAAGTTTTAAAATTAAAAAATGATTGCAATTTAATTGAGGAACAAAAGAAAAATGAAACTTCAAAGATAAAATGTGTTGCATTAACTATTGAGACTAAGCCAGATTGGTGTAAACAAAGAGAAATTAACAAATCCCTAGAATTAGGAACTACAAGAGTGGAATTAGGAGTTCAAACTCTATATGACGATATTTTAAAGAAAGCAAATAGAGGCCATACTTTAAATGATACAATCCAAGCCATTGAATTATTAAAGGATTCTTTTCTAAAAACTAATTTTCATATTATGCCTGGATTACCAAATTCAGATAAAGATAAAGATCTTAATGTGTTTAAAGAATTATTTGAAAATCAAATATATAGACCTGATCAATTAAAAATCTATCCTTGCATGGTTATGCCAGGGACTCCATTATATCTACAATATAAAAAGGGATTATTTAAACCTTTAACAACAAGTGAAGCTGCTGAAATTATTGCAGAAGGGAAAAAATATGTTGAAAAATACTGTAGAATTGTAAGATGTCAAAGAGATATTCCTACTAAGGTTACCGAAGCAGGAGTGGATAGAACAAATTTAAGACAATATATTAAAGAAGAATTAATTAAGAAAGGAATTAAATGCAAATGTATTAGATGTAAAGAACCAATGGGGAAAAATATTGATTTTGATAATGTAAAATTATTAAGAAAAGATTATGAAAGTTCAAATGGTCAAGAAGTATTCTTAAGTTATGAAGATACTAAAAATGATATTTTAATTGGATTTGTAAGATTAAGAAAACCTTATAAAATTTTTAGAAAAGAAATTACTGATAATAGTGTAGGAATAAGGGAACTACATGTTTATGGAAGTGCTGTTTCTATAGGGAAAAAGGCAAAGGATAATGAATTACAACATAGAGGATATGGAATTAAATTAATGAATGAATCTGAGAAAATTGCGAAGGAAGAATTTGATGCAAATAAGATTTTAGTTATAAGTGGTATTGGAGTTAAAGAATATTTTAAAAAGAAATTAAATTATAAACATGATGGAGTTTATATGAGTAAGAAACTATGAAATTATTAATATATAATGGGAATAAGTTTTTGTGGAAAACTGGGGATTTGCACACTAATTTTGGTTTCATAAGAGAAAAAGATATAATTAAGGCTAAAAATGGAAGTTATCTGAAGTCAAATTTGAAAAAAGAATTTTTAGTTGTTGAGCCATCTGTCTTAGATTTAGTTCAGAAGATAAAAAGGGGACCTCAAATAATGATTACTAAAGACATAGGGTATATCTTAACTAATACTGGAATTTCTAAAGACTCAACTGTTTTAGAAGCAGGATCTGGTAGTGGATATTTAACTGCTTTTTTAAGTTCTTTTTGTAAGAAAGTTATAAGTTATGAAAGAAAAAAAGAATTTTATGAACTAGTCAAACAAAACATTATTTATTTGGGATTAAAAAATGTTGAATTAAAAAATAAAGATGTTTACAAAAAAATTGATGAAAAGGATTTAGATTTAATAATTTTAGATTTACCTGAACCTTGGAATGCTTTAATGAATTCTTATAAAGTTTTGAAATTTGGAAAATTCTTAGTTTGTTATTTACCAACTATAAATCAAGTTCAAGATTTACTCAAGAATAACAAGAAATTTGAATATATAAAGACTGTTGAAATTATTGAAAGGGAATGGCAAACTGATGAAGGAAAAGTAAGGCCTGTTTCAAGCATAATTAGCCATACTGGGTTTATGGTGTTTCTTAGGAAAATTTAGTACTATTTATGAGTAGTTACAAATAGAAAGGTTTATAAAGAGGAAAATCTTACAAAATTCAATCTTAAAATGGCAGAAAAATTTAGATTTCCAAGGGGAGCAGAAGTATTAATAGGATTAACAGTTACAGGATATATTTTAGGAAAATTATATATTCCTTCAGTAATAACTGATTTCTTTGAAGGAATTTATATAAAAACTGAAGCAAAAATTGAAAATGTATTCCCACTAGATGAAGGATTAGTAAGAATTCCTATTGAAGGTACTGTATATCAAATATTGACTTCGCAAAATGCTTATCCGAGACCTGGTGGCTTTTTAGAAAGGGCAATTGAAGGGTATAGTGGAAGAACAATTAAAGTTGTTTTTGATAATGATAGTAATAAAATAAGAATTCTTGGTCTTAGAGGGGACAGTTTAGTAAGTGCTTTGAGTGCTATTGACACAGAGCCAGAAAAGCCGGATAGAAAATTAACACCAAGAGAAATTGCAGATGCGGAACTGAAGTTCGGAAATTAAATTCGCTACTCTGGCGCGGGAAATCTACCTAGCCAATAAGATCCTCTATTCACTCTGCGTTGAAGTTCTTCGGGAGATAATGGCGTAGATTTAACAACAATATCTCTAGCAGGTGAGTTTCCTTCAAAAAGAATAATCTCTCTACCAACTTCATAAAATTCTCCAGATCGAGTAAATTTCCAATTACTTCTTATTTCCTTGATACCCATAGTATGAAAACTGCTCGGACTTTCTGGTTCCCTTAAAACAATAACATCCCCTGCCTTTAGATGCCAAGCACTTGGAACCATTTCTAGACTTTCTTTAAGTGATAATGAATATAATTTATTTGAAAGAAATCTTAGAAATCCTGGAAAATCAGTTCCAAATGATTGGGATTCTGGATTCCTAGACCATTCTGAGAATCTGTAATGTTCAGAATTTATCTCAAAGACTGCGTCATTGGTATATTTCATTTGATATTCTGCATTAATTAGCATTTGTGCATCAGCACATTCACATTCCATAAATGGCGGTCTCCTTAGTACGCTCATTGCTGTATCTGTAATAGCCCTTCTTGGGAATAGCCTAAAACCAAATCCAGAATACACATAAGCTACTTTTCTAGTAGTGGGATAGTCCCTAACAAATTCTTCATATGTAGGTATTTTATTGTCTGCTATGGGTAAATCATTTTCTTCATCATTTAGTGGGGTGTATCGGGAATCCATGTAATTTGTAGAATATTTTCCACTAGGATCTACATATTTTAAGGGATTATTATTGGCATATGAATAAGGACTAATAGAAGGATTGAATATTGGATCTACTTGAGTGAATCTTCCTGTATTACTATTATAATATC
>Ga0209343_10006572_pt1 | contig 13877 bp, 9 predicted proteins | sample RifCSPlowO2_02_FD_184026 | JGI IMG/M metagenome (GOLD analysis project Ga0209343, IMG submission 184026) | Groundwater microbial communities from Rifle, Colorado - Rifle CSP2_plank lowO2_0.2 (SPAdes) (version 2) | ecosystem: Environmental > Aquatic > Deep subsurface > Groundwater | place: Rifle... | reverse complement strand
CGAGTGGGTCGAACTGCTGGTGAAACCGGTACTGAACGGCGGCTTTGACTATGTTGCCCCGCTTTACCACCGGCACAAGTTCGACGGGACGATTACCAACAGCATCGTCTATCCGCTCACCCGCACGCTGTACGGCAAGCGGTTGCGGCAGCCGATCGGCGGGGATTTCGGTTTCTCCGGCAAACTGGCGCAGTTCTATCTGACCAAGGATGTGTGGGAATCGGATGTCGCGCGCTTCGGTATCGATATCTGGATGACCACGACGGCCATCGCCAACGGCTTCAAGGTAGCCCAATCCTTCCTCGGCGCAAAAATACACGACGCCAAGGATCCGGGCGTCGATCTGAGCAACATGCTCTATCAGGTGGTCAGCGCCACCTTCGACCTGATGGAAAACTATGCCGATGTCTGGGTGCCGATCCGCGGTTCCGAACCGGTAACGACCTTCGGTTTTGAATACACCGTCGGGCTGGAGCACGTCAGCGTCAATACCGCAAGGATGCTGAGGCTGTTTCGCGAAAGCCTGAATAACCTGCGCGAAATCTGGCTCGACATACTCGGCGCCGGCGATCTCAAGGAGGTGGAGCGGCTGGGCACGCTGGGCGATGACGAATTTAATTTTCCCCTCAACCTGTGGACGCGGATCATCTATGATTACGCCATCGCCTTTCACCAGAAGAAGCTGCCAACAGAGCACCTGATCAAGTCCCTGACGCCGCTTTATGTCGGGAAAACGGCTTCTTTCATTCTGGCCGCCGAGCACATGGAAGCGGTCGAGGCGGAAGCCGAGATCGAAAAGCTCTGCCTGGAATTTGAAAGCAGCAAGGACTACCTGGCAACCCGTTGGAAATAACACTGAGGAGAATAAATCATGACAGAATTTCTGAACCTGATGCTCGAACCTTTGCAGGAAGTGTTTTTAAAGTTCAAGGTTTTTTTACCCAACCTGCTGGCCATGCTGGTGATCCTGCTGGTGGGCATTCTGCTGGCCAAGCTACTCAGGATTATCCTGGTGAAGCTCCTGATCGCGGTAAAATTCGACAGCTGGTCCGACCGCATGGGGTTCACCGCCCTGATACGCAAAGGCGACGTGTGGACCAAACCTTCTGCCATCCTCGGCGCCATCGTGTTCTGGCTGCTGGCCATTGTGACACTGATGGTCGGGCTGAGCGCGCTCAAGGTCGCGGCGATCGACCAGGTGGTGGGGCACTTCTTCGGCTACATGCCGCGTGTTTTTTCCGCCTCCATCATTCTGGTGGTCGGCTATATCCTGGCAGGTTTCGTCAGCCGCGCGGTGCTGATCACCGCCGCAAACAGCGGCTTCCACTACGCCAAGCTGCTGGCCGAGACTGTCCGCGTCCTGCTGGCGGTGATGACGCTGGCGATGGTCATGGAGCAGCTCAAAATCGCGCCCAACATCGTGATCGCAGCCTTCTCGATTATTTTCGGCGGCATTGTGGTGGCGCTCTCCATTGCTTTCGGCGTGGGCGGCATCGGCGTGGCAAAACGGATGATTGAAAGGGAGGCCACGGAAAAAACTGCGGAAGAACCTAAAGACGAGATCGAGCACATTTAGACGGGGGTAGCCATGTCGGACTTTTACCAGACGGGAATCATCACCACGCTGCACCAGCTCGGCAAGCCCTCACTGGAACGGCTGGAGTCGGAACTGCACGGTTTCTCAAAAACCAGGCCGGTCGCCCTGGTGCTGCCGGCGCTATACTCGGAGTTCGAGGGGCCGGCCATGCCGGGAATCGTCCGGGAACTGGCCAAGGTGAAGTATCTGAAGGAGATCGTGCTCACCCTGGATCAGGCCTCGGAGCAGCAACTGAAAATGGTGCGCGAGTTCATGTCGCCGGTCGCCACCGAGGTCAGGATCATCCACAACAACGGCAAACGGATTGGCGAAATATACGAGACCCTGGGCAGAAACGGGCTGGACGTGGGGCCGCCGGGTAAGGGGCGCTCCGCATGGCTCGCTTATGGCTATGTGCTGGCGCGCGCGCAGTCGAGCGTAATTGCGCTGCACGACTGCGATATCGTCACCTACAGCCGCGAGTTGCTGGCGCGGCTGTGCTACCCGGTGGCCAACCCGGCGCTGGATTATGTATTCTGCAAGGGTTATTACAGCAGGGTGTCGGGCAAGATGAACGGGCGGGTCACACGGCTGCTGGTGACGCCGCTGGTTCGCTCCCTGCAGCAGCTCGTCGGGCAGCATGGCTTCCTGGTGTTTCTCGACAGTTTCCGCTATCCGTTGGCCGGGGAATTCTGCATGACCACGGACGTCGCGCGGGTAAACCGCATCCCCAGCGACTGGGGGCTGGAGGTCGGCTCGCTGGCCGAAGTGTACCGCAACTATTCGCCGCGCCGGGTATGCCAAGTGGATATCGCATCGACTTACGAACACAAACATCAGGCGCTTTCCGCCGACGACGCGAGCAAGGGCCTGATGAAGATGACCGTGGACATCTGCAAGTCCCTGTTCAGGACGCTGGCGTCCGACGGTGTCGTGTTCTCGGATAGCCTGTTCAAGTCATTGATGGTGACGTACCTGAGACAGGCTGAGGATACGCTGATGAAATACGAAGCCGATGCAAAGATCAACGGCTTGGAGTTCGACCGGCATGAAGAGGCGAGAGCGGTGGAAGCATTCACCAAGGCGATCGCGCTGGCTGCCCAGATGTACATGGAAAACCCGATGGGCAGCCCGCTCATCCCGAACTGGAGCCGGGTCAGGGCCGCCATCCCGGATATTTTCGAGATGCTGAAAACCGCAGTGGACACGGACGGCAAATAACGGGCGCGAGCCGGTGCACGGAGGAAGACGCCGGCAGGAGACGGCGATTGGACAGATAAAAAATTTCACCCGCAGCCAGCGCGCTCAATACTCCATGCGCCGTCCGGCTATGCCAGCCGGTGTGGGTTCGGGATGCCCCGGAGATGCAACAGGTTCGTTTATTTCCGCCTTTTAATACCAGTTGAGAACAGACGGCACGATCAGGTTCAGTGCGGTCTGCCGTTTACCCGGATGTTGCCGTGCTGTCCGGGTTCCGGGCGAACATGTCGATCAGCGCCTCGATCCCCTCCGGTTTCCGCACAAAATGCACGCCCGCCCGGTTAATGGCCGTGCCGTCCAAAAGAGCGATCATCTTCGTGTAGCGCACTTCGAGATCGGCGATGATAGCCTTGCCACCCGGAATAATAATGCGGCAGCCTTTAAGTACCGTACCAATTTCCAGTGTGATGTCATCGCTGTAGAGCAGCCCTCCCATGCCATCCAGGCTGATGTCGGTAATCCTCGCCTCGAAAGAAATTACGCCGCCTTCATCGGCGACACAGCGCAGCGATACATCCTCGGGCACAGAAATACGCGTCTGCTTGCGGCGATGATTGAGGGTGACAGACTGCGGAAGTGCGAACTGGATGGCAGGCTTGCCATCGAACTGCATATCCGTGGGTTTTGAAACCTGAAACACGAGATGCCCGCTATGGTGATTTGCGCTGAACTCCAGCGAAGGCAGCCCGAATAACACGCTGTTGGCTGATTTATCCGCCGAATAGGCAACAACAAAATAGCCGGCATCGGGATCGACGGAGAGAATGTGTGAAACAAACTGGCGGTTGTTCCCAATTTCAGTTGAAACAGGGCAACTGTCGCTCACCAGAAATTGCAGAATGCGGCAAATCTCGACGCGAGAACGGTACAGCACGTTGCCCGGTGGCGTGTGTTGCGCGGTTTTACTGAAGTCAGTCGGCTTGGTCATGTCGGTTCTGGCTGTGCACAAATAAAGTTGGCAATCTGTTGCAAAATCCCTCCCTTTTGAAGCGGGAGAGCCGGAGCAAGGGTGATGAAACCATGCGCCCGGTGTAGCTTACTGCAGGTCAGGCCTGCCGTTATAAAACGCGATGAGCGGTCCGTATGGCAGGCCACCAAAGCGTGATGGAATGGTACACCGGATCGGCATTGACCAGTTACAACAGGAGCATCCCGGTTTATCCGCATCAAACTCGAGCAGTGCGCCACATTCGGGTAAAATGCGCGCCTTGCCAGGAGCCTATTTCAGTAGGTTTCATGGTATGAAACCTACTGAAATAGGCTCCAAGGAACCCCATGACGGCACGTTTGCGCGAAATCCCCTATAACTACACCTCGTTTTCCGACCGCGAGATTGTCCTGCGCATTCTCGGTGACGAGGCATGGGACATCATCAATACCTTGCGCGCAGAACGGCGTACCGGACGTTCCGCGCAGATGCTCTACGAAGTGCTGGGCGATATCTGGGTGGTGATGCGCAACCCGTATCTGCAGGACGACCTGCTCGCCAACCGCAAACGCCGCGAGGCGCTGGTCGGCGCGCTGCATCATCGGCTGAATGCCATCGAAGCACGGCGCCAGAACAACCCCAAGGTGGAACGCCTGCTCGAACTCGCCGCTGCGGCAGTCGATCAGTTCGCCGCCGAGTTCGAACAGACCCTGCAGTTGCGCAAACGCGTGCTGCGCGTGCTGTCGCGCATCACCCGCCGCGACAACATCCAGTTTGACGGCCTGGCACGCGTCTCGCATGTGACCGACGCGACCGACTGGCGCGTGGAATATCCATTCGTGGTGCTGCATCCCGACACCGAGGCGGAGGTCGCGCCGCTGGTGCGCGCCTGCTTTTCACTCAAGCTGACCATCATCCCGCGCGGCGGTGGCACCGGCTACACCGGCGGCGCGGTGCCGCTGGACAAGTTCTCCGCGGTGATCAATACCGAAAAATTGGACAAGTTCTCAACGGTGGAACATCTGGTGCTGCCCGGTCTCTCCGAGCCGTATGCCACGATTCGCTGCGGCGCGGGAGCGGTGACGCGGCGCGTGATGGAAGCGGCGGAAGCAAACGGGCTGGTGTTCGCGGTCGACCCAACCTCGGCGGATGCATCGTGCATCGGCGGCAACGTGGCAATGAATGCCGGTGGCAAAAAGGCGGTGCTGTGGGGCACCGCGCTGGACAATCTCGCCTCGTGGCGCATGGTCACGCCGGACGGCCTGTGGATGGAAGTCGAGCGCCTCAGCCACAACCTCGGCAAGATCCACGACACCGCCACCGCGACTTTCCGCATCAGCCGTTTCGAAGCGGACGGCACGACTGCACACGGCGAAGCGGAGATACTGGATATTCCCGGCAATGCATTCCGCAAGACCGGGCTGGGCAAGGATGTCACCGACAAATTCCTCTCCGGCCTGCCCGGCATCCAGAAAGAAGGCTGCGACGGCATCATCACCTCGGCGCGCTTCATCCTGCACCGCGCCCATGAACACACCCGCACCGTGTGCCTGGAGTTCTTCGGCCAGGTGCATGAGGCGGTGCCCGCGATCGTCGAAATTACTTCTCTGTTCGATGCACGCAGCAACCACCCTTCTCCCTTCTCCCTTCTCCCTTCTCCTGTTTTTTTGGCCGGGCTGGAGCATCTCGACGAGCGCTACCTGAAGGCGGTGGACTACGCCACCAAGGCCAGGCGCGGAACCCGCCCGAAGATGGTGCTGATCGCCGACGTGGTGGGCGACGACGCGAACGCGGTCGCCTCCGCCGCCTCGGAGATCGTGCGGTTGGCGAACCTGCGCAGCGGCGAGGGCTTCATCGCGGTATCCGCCGAGGCGCGCAAGAAATTCTGGCTGGATCGCGCGCGCACCGCGGCAATCGCCCGGCACACCAACGCCTTCAAGGTCAACGAGGATGTGGTGATCCCGCTAAGACACATGGGTGATTACTGCGACGGCATCGAGCGCATCAACATCGAGCTGTCGCTGAAAAACAAGCTCAAGCTGCTGGACGCGCTGGACGAATTTTTTGCCGGTGAACTGCCGCTGCATTATCAGGACGATGCGCAGCTCGGTGATGCCGAGTTGCTCGACAACCGCCCGCAGCTTGCGCAACAGATGCTTGCCGAGGTGCGCACGCGCTGGCAATGGCTGCTGGACAATCTGGATGCGCCGCTCGGCGAAGAAATAATAGCACCCGAGGACAGGCTGGATGCGGCCACGGTGTTCGCCGCCGTGCAGCGCCGCCTGCTGCGCGCCTCGTGGAAGCGCGAGGTGCGCGAGCCGCTGCGCCAGATTTTCAGCGGCGGCACCTACCAGCCGATCCTCGACCAGTGCAATGCCATCCACCAAGGCGTGCTGAAGAGCCGCGTGTTCGTCGCCTTGCACATGCACGCCGGCGACGGCAACGTGCATAGCAACATCCCGGTGAATTCGGACGACTACGAAATGCTGCAGCAGGCTTACGCGGCGGTGGATCGCATCATGCGCCTGGCGAAGGAGCTGGGCGGGGTGATCTCCGGCGAGCACGGCATCGGCATCACCAAATTCGATTATCTCGAGCCGCAGGAGGTCGCCGCCTTCGCCGCCTACAAGCAGCGCATCGATCCGGAAGGGCGCTTCAACAAGGGTAAGCTGCTCAGGGGCAGCAATCTGGAACGCGCCTACACGCCAAGCTTCAACCTCATGGAATTGGAAAGCCTGATCCTGGAAAAAAGCGAACTCGGCGAGATTGCCGATTCGTTCAAGGACTGCCTGCGCTGCGGCAAATGCAAGCCGGTGTGCAACACCCACGTGCCGCGCGCCAACCTGCTGTATTCACCGCGCAACAAGATACTCGCCGCGTCGCTGCTGATCGAGGCGTTCCTGTACGAGGAGCAGACGCGGCGCGGCGTGTCCATCCGGCATTTTGCCGAATTCGGCGACGTCGCCGACCACTGCACGATCTGCCACAAGTGCAAGAGCCCGTGCCCGGTGGATATCGACTTCGGCGATGTGTCGGTCGCGATGCGCAATTTCCTGCGCAAACAGGGCAAGAAAAATTTTAATCCGGTGACCGCCGGCTCGATGCTGTTTCTCAGCGCCACCGATCCAACCGTCATCAAGCTGTTGCGCAAAATGATGATCGAGCTGGGCTACAAGGCGCAGCGTATCGGCTACCGGGCTGGCAAACGTCTGGGATTATTCAGAACACAGATCGAACACCCGCCGGCCACCGTCGGCGGTGCGCCGCTGGTCTTGCCTCTCGGCCGCGCGAAGGTAATCCATTTCATCAACAAGCCGATGCCGGGCAACCTGCCCAGGAAAACCTCGCGCGCGCTGCTCGACATCGAAGACCCCGGTATCGTGCCGATCATCCGCAACCCGCACAAGCTGAGTGACGACACTGAGGCAGTGTTTTATTTTCCCGGCTGCGGCTCGGAACGGCTGTTCGGCCAGGTAGGGCTGGCGACACAGGCTATGCTGTACGAAATCGGGACGATCACCGTGTTGCCTCCTGGCTATCTGTGCTGCGGCTACCCGCAGAATGCCTCGGGGCAAGGCGACAAGGCCTATCAGATTACCACCGACAACCGCGTGCTGTTCCACCGCGTGGCAAACACGCTGAATTATCTCGACATCAAGACGGTAATCGTGTCGTGCGGCACCTGCATGGATCAGTTGCTGAAATACCAGTTCGGGAAAATCTTCCCCGGCTGCCGCCTGCTCGACATTCACGAGTACCTGCTCGAGAAAGGGATCAGGCTCCAGGGTGTAGAGGGAGTGCGCTTTATGTATCACGACCCGTGCCACTCGCCGATGAAGACCTACCAGCCGCTCAAGGTGGTGAATGAGCTGATGGGAGCCAACGTCCCGCTCAACGAGCGCTGCTGCGGCGAAGCCGGCAGCTTCGGCGTATCGCTGCCGCAGATTGCGACCCAGGTACGCTTCCGCAAGGAAGAGGAAATGCACAAGGGTGCCGATGCGCTGCGCGCCGACGGCTTTGCCGGCGAAATCAGGATACTCACCTCCTGCCCGGCCTGCCATCAGGGCTTGTCGCGCTACAATGATGACAGCGGCACCACCTCGGACTATGTCGTCATCGAAATGGCAAGACATCTGCTTGGCGAGAATTGGCTGGCAGACTATGTGGCGAAGACAAATAATGGCAGAATAGAAAGGGTGCTGCTGTAAGGGAGCAGGAATTTACTAAAGTACCACTTATAAATTTTATGCTATCAAACCAAAAACAACCCACCCCCACCCTAGCCCTCCCCCTGAAGGGGAGGGAACATGGCTCCTCCCCCTTCAAGGGGGATGTTGGGAGGTGGATGGGGGAAATGCTGGAGGCATGATTAGTGGTATTTTTAGAATTTCTGTCTCCCCAAGCCGGACGAGCCGGAACCAAAAAATGTGGCGGTTTTCGTAGGTCGGATGAGCGCAGCGTTATCCGACAGGTGGATGTCGGAAGGCGCTACGCTTTTCCGACCTACAACAACACAATTCTTGTCACGTTTTGACATGATTCAATTTGTAAGTGACTAAGGGCGATTCATGAATCGCCCCTACCGGAAAGCACGTATCATATGAAATATCGGCCTGCAACCACATAAAATCATGCTGACCCTTCCGCTCGAACCGACCGACGACCGCGCCAATCCGCTTTTCAAGGATGCGGCGGGTTGCGCGCAATGGCTCAGCCAACTGCAACTGACCAATCTGCAACTGGCGCACAGCCTGCTGCTTACCCAGATCAACGAACTTAACCGCTACCCGATGCGCGGCCTGGAACGGCTGAATACGCTGGAGCTGTTGCGCGAGACGGTCGGCTATGTGCAGGATGATTACGCCAAAAAACTCATCGCCAAACCGTTGCCGCTGAACGAGAGCGAGTTGATGGTGTTCGTCGCCATCGTGCAACTCTGGCAGGCCATGGTGCTGGGTTATCAGCGTTGCCTGCAAGCCTATATGGCCGGCGACAAGCTGCTCGCAAAGCACGGTGCGCTGCTGTGCCAGCGCTGTCTGCTTTACAGCGGGCAGGAGATCTTCGAGCATTTGCGCACCGGTTATGAGTTTGAGCACAAGCTGTGGCGACAGTTGAATGAGCTGTATGCCTTTGCCGAACAACATAGCCTGCAATCAGCGGAAGTACCGGACCCGCTGAACAGCAAGCATCCGCATAGTAGTTGCCGCAGCATCTATGTCAAAACACTGCTCGCCTGCCATGCGCGACCCGCGGAACTCACGCGCTCGCAGTTGCAATTGCTGGACAATTGGCTAGTGCAGTGGAGCGACATGATTACCGTGGAAAACAGCTATACCGTCAGCAAGGGAGACGCGCAGCCGCTTGCGATAGACTTGGCCAGCGAGCAAGGATTACTGACGGTCAGGCAAATCACGCATAGCGACAGCATACGTTACCTGGCGATGGTTCCGCTCTCCAAGTTGCTGCGCGTAAAGACCATTTTGTTGCAGCAGGGGCAAACACCGCAACAGGCAAATCTGGGCGCCCACTGCAGCAAAAGCGATTGCATCGAATTCCTCACCTTCTTGCACCAATACTGGTGTGAAGATCACAACGCGCGTTTCGGCGAGCGGCGCCCGGCCGCGCATCACGCACAGCTTTGCTGCAAGATGGAAGGCATTTACGCCCATCTGTCCGGCAAACCGTTCAAGCAACCCAGGCGTGATGCCAGCATGGACAGTGTGGCGCGCAAACAAATAGAAACCTTTGGCAGGGTGCTGCAGGACGCGCCCGACCGTGAATTGCTTGAAATGGGGTTCACGCTGGAAATGTGGAGTCTTGAGAATGAAAGCATCCTGGGAGCGCGGCTTACGCGCGAGGATCCGTTCGGTGCGCGTCTGAGCTACAACCAACTGATTGCGTTGCGCCCCAACGATGCTGAAACCTTCATGCTGGGAGCCACGGCATGGACAAACGTGACACACGCCGGGCAATTACAGATTGGCGTACGTTATCTGCCCGGTACTGCCGAGCCAGTCAGCATCCGCGCAACCGGCGTAAATCTGACGGTGTCGGACAAATATGCACCGGCCTTTCTTCTGCAAGCCGTTCCAGCACTGAAAATCCCAGCCAGCCTGATCCTGCCGCGCGACTGGTTCCATCGGGGGCGTGTCGTGGAAATACTGCACCACAACGCTGAAAAACAGAATGTAAAAATGGTGTTCAGCGTGGAGCACGGAATCGATTATGAACGCGTCAGCTTCACCCCGGTGCATTGGTCCTAAAAACCGCAGTTGCCATGGAGGTAGGGGCGAATTTATTCGCCCGATTTGAACCGGGTTAATGTAGGGTGGAAAAAGCGTAGCGTTTCCACCAACGGATGGTCCCGGCAGATTGGTGGATATACGCTGCGCGCTTTATCCACACATTTTTTGGTTCCGGCTCGTCCGGTTTAGGTTGATGACAGAAACAGCACGGGCTGCGAACCTCACAGGCGCCGCGCTTCCGTAAACCGCAGTACTTCTGCAGCCACCTGCTGCACACAATCCTGCAGATTTCTCTCTGAAGTGTTCACTACCAGTTCCGGGCTGTCCGGCGCCTCGTAAGGCGACGAAATCCCGGTGAACTGCCCGATCTCGCCCGCCCGCGCTTTTTTGTACAGCCCTTTTGTATCGCGCTGCTCGCACACCTCGACCGGGCACTGGCAATAAATCTCGATAAATTCTCCCGGCCGCACCATGGCGCGCACCCTGTTGCGATCCTCGCGGAATGGCGAAATAAATGCTGTCAGCACGATCACCCCCGCCTCCATGAAGAGCTTGGCGACCTCGCCGACACGGCGGATATTTTCCACCCGATCGGCCGTGGAAAATCCCAGATCCCCGCACAGGCCATGGCGCACATTATCGCCGTCCAGCACAAACGTCCTGCATCCCATCTGATGCAACTGCTCTTCCACGGCATGCGCCAGGGTTGATTTGCCCGCCCCGGACAGGCCGGTAAACCAGATAATGGCGCCGCGATGCCCGTTCTGCGCTTCACGCCGCGCGCGTGTCACCGTAGCATGGTGCCACACCACATTGTCAGAAGCCGGAGGCGCATTTTCATTCATCATTTACAGGTCCTATTGAGATTTCCATTATCCCGGCAAGGGTTTTGCCTTGCGCATCTTTGGCAGAAAGCACGGGTGCCGCCTTCAGCTTCCAGTCAATCGCCAGGGTTGGGTCATCCCAGCGGATGCAGCGCTCGTATTCCGGATACCAGTAATCGGTGGTCTTGTAGAGGCATTCCGCGCTATCCGAGGTGACGACAAAGCCATGTGCAAAACCTTCCGGTATCCACAGCATGCGCTTGTTTTCGGCGGACAATTCCAGCGCAACGTGCTGCCCGAAAGTGGGTGAGCCTTTGCGGATGTCCACCGCAACATCGAGCACCGCTCCCTGTATTACGCGCACCAGTTTCGCCTGCGGATACTGAATCTGGTAATGCAGGCCGCGCAGCACGTTCTGTGCGGAGCGTGAGTGATTGTCCTGAACAAAATCCACATCACGCCCTGTCAACTCGGCAAATTTCCGCCGATTGAAACTCTCGAAGAAGAAACCGCGCTCATCGCCGAATACTTTGGGTTCGATAATCAACAAATCGGGAATGGCGGTCTGGATCGCTTTCATCCGGCAAACTCCTTTTCCTTGAGCACCTGCATCAGGTAATGGCCGTAACCGCTCTTCAGCAGCGGTGCGGCAAGCCTTTCCATCTGTGCGGCGTCAATGAACCCCTGGCGGTAGGCGATTTCCTCCGGGCAGGCAATTTTCAGGCCCTGGCGGTGCTCGATGGTCTGGATAAACTGGCTGGCTTCGAGCAGGGATTCATGCGTGCCGGTATCCAGCCAGGCGTAGCCACGCTTCATGATCTCGACAGCCAGCCTGCCACGCTCCAGGTAGATGCGGTTGACGTCGGTGATTTCCAGTTCGCCGCGCGCGGAGGGCTTGAGATGGGCGGCGATGTCCACGATTTCGTTGTCATAGAAATACAGCCCGGTGACGGCATAGTTGGACTTGGGCAGCGCGGGCTTTTCCTCCAGCGAAATGGCCCGCCCCGTATCGTCGAATTCGACCACTCCGTAACGCTCCGGGTCGCGCACATGGTAGGCGAACACCGTGGCGCCCTTGTCTTGGCGCATCGCGCCTTCCAGTTGTTCCTGGAGCGAATGCCCGTAAAAAATATTGTCGCCCAGCACCAGCGCACAGGGTTGGGGGCCGATGAATTCGCGCCCGATGATGAATGCCTGCGCCAGTCCGTCCGGCGAGGGCTGCACGGCATATTGCAGGTTCAGCCCCCATGCGCTGCCGTCGCCCAGCAGTTGTTCGAAACGCGGCGTGTCGTGCGGCGTGGAGATGATCAGGATATCGCGTATCCCCGCCAGCATCAGCGTGGACAGCGGGTAGTAGATCATCGGCTTGTCGTAGATCGGCAGAAGCTGCTTGGAGACCGCCATGGTGACGGGATGCAGGCGGGTGCCGGAGCCGCCGGCCAGAATTATTCCTTTGCGATTGTTCATGATTATTTTTCCAAAATTTCAGTAAGCATCCTGGTCACGCCAGTTTGCCAGTGTGGCGTAATCATCCCAAAGGTCTGTTGCAACTTATGGGTGTCCAAGCGCGAGTTGTGGGGCCGGCTTGCCGGCGTGGGAAAGGCACTGGTAGGCACTGCCTCGATTGCTTCAGGCCCGACCTTAAGAGCAATTCCGGCGCGGCGCGCGAACTCCAGAACAAAGCGCGCGTAGTCGTGCCATGAGGTCTCACCGGCGGCAACCAGATGATACAGCCCGGACAATTCCGGCCGCTGCCGTGCGGCGCGGATCGCATGGGCGGTAACGTCGGCCAGCATATCCGCTCCAGTGGGCGCGCCGATCTGGTCGTCGATCACCTTGAGGGCGTCGCGCTCCTGCGCCAGCCGCAGCATGGTTTTGGCAAAGTTGCCGCCGCGCGCGCCGTACACCCAACTGGTGCGGAAGATAAGATGCTTGCAACCGGATTGCAGGATGAGCTGCTCGCCTTCCAGTTTGGTTGCGCCATACACATTGAGCGGTGCGGTGGCGTCTGTTTCCCGCCATGGCCGGTTGCCGCTGCCGTCGAACACATAGTCGGTGGAGTAGTGAATCAGCCAGGCATTGCCAAGTCTGGCTTCGCACGCCAGCACGGCTGGCGCCAACGCGTTGACGGCGCGCACCAGTTCCGGTTCGCTCTCGGCCTTGTCCACCGCCGTATGGGCGGCGGCATTGACGATCACGTCCGGCGCAACGGCGCGGATCGTTTGAATGAGGCCGTCCAGATCGGTGAAATCGCCGCACATCTCCCGGTTGTCCGCATCCAGCGCGATCAGCTCGCCAAGCAGCGCAAGACTACGTTGCAGTTCCCAGCCGACCTGGCCGTTTTTGCCGAACAGGAGGATTTTCATCAGCCGCGTTCCGCGTAGTTCTTTTCGACCCACTGCCGGTAAGCGCCCGATTGCACATGGCTCACCCAATCCTGGTTGTCCAGATACCACTGCACGGTCTTGCGGATGCCGGTCTCGAAAGTCTCGGCAGGCTTCCAGCCCAGTTCGCGTTCAATTTTGCGCGCGTCAATCGCATAGCGGCGATCGTGGCCGGGGCGGTCGGCTACAAAGGCAATCTGTTCGCGATAGGACTTGCCATCGTTGCGCGGGCGCAGTTCATCGAGCAGCGCGCAGACGGTATGCACGATATCGAGATTGGCTTTTTCGTTCCAGCCGCCGATGTTGTAGACCTCGCCCAGCCGCCCCTTCTCAAGTACGCAGCGGATCGCGGCACAATGATCTTTAACATACAGCCAGTCGCGAATCTGCTGGCCGTCGCCGTACACCGGCAGCGGTTTGCCGGCCAATGCGTTGACGATCATCAGCGGGATGAGCTTCTCGGGGAAGTGGTAAGGGCCGTAGTTGTTGGAGCAATTGGTAGTGAGCACCGGCAGGCCATAGGTGTGATGATAGGCGCGCACCAGATGGTCGCTGGCGGCCTTGCTGGCGGAATACGGGCTGTTCGGCTCATAGCGATGCGCCTCGCTGAAGGCCGGATCATCCTTGGCGAGCGAGCCATACACTTCATCGGTGGCAACA
>Ga0209343_10006571_pt1 | contig 13878 bp, 15 predicted proteins | sample RifCSPlowO2_02_FD_184026 | JGI IMG/M metagenome (GOLD analysis project Ga0209343, IMG submission 184026) | Groundwater microbial communities from Rifle, Colorado - Rifle CSP2_plank lowO2_0.2 (SPAdes) (version 2) | ecosystem: Environmental > Aquatic > Deep subsurface > Groundwater | place... | reverse complement strand
AGCCAGAGGTTGCGCGTCGCCGCCGCGGTGGCCTCGGGCATCTTGTAGTACTCGGTCATGCGCACGAACGGACGCTTCGCGCGGCTCACGTACTCGCCGACGCTGCCGACGGGGAGCTCCTCGTCGAACTCGTCGACGATCCGGACTTCGAAATCGCGCGTATTGATAACGCCGACCGCGCCGTATTTCTTGCGGTCGTAGGGCGCATAGGCGACGGGGCCCTGCTCGGTCGAGCCGAGCATCTGGATAACGTTCACGCCGAAGCGCTTCTCGAGAGGCTCGACGAGCGAGGCCGCCATGCCCACGGTGTAGTACACGCGCAGGGAATTGTCGGCGTCGTCGGCGCGCTCCGGCTGCTTGAGCAGGATCGGTGCCATCGTGTAGACCATCCACGCCACCGTCGCGCGGTATCTGCGGATGTCGCTCCAGAAGCGGCTCGCGCTGAAGCGCTCGGCGAGCGCCACGCCGCCGCCGGCCAGCATCGCGGGCACCGTGGACATGAACTGCGCCAGGCCGTGGTAGTAGGGCAAGCAGACGTACCACACGTCCTCTGGCCCGGCGCGCGAGCACTGCACCAGCGTGCAGCCGAAATCGAAGTGGTGGTTGTGCGGCAGCACCACGCCCTTCGACACGCCGGTGGTGCCCGAGGTGTAGAAGATCGCGACCGGGTCGTGCCACGCGACGCCGGGGTCGAAGGCGGAATCGTCGGCGGCCAGCAGGTCGGCGTAGTTTCGGCCGCGCACGAAGACATGCTTTAGCCTGCGCCTGGCCGGCCCGATCTTCGGCAGGAAGGTTTCGTCGACGACCAGCACCTCGGCATCGCAGTTCGCGAGCGTCGACTCGATCAGCTCGGGGGTGAAGTCGTTGTTGAGCGGAACCTGCACGGCGCCGGCCTTCGCGACGGCGAACTGCATCACGATGTACTCCGGGCAGTTCGGCAGCATGACCGCCACCTTGTCGCCCTTCGCCACGCCGGCCGCGCGCAGCGCGTTCGCCACGCGGTTGGTGGCGCGGTCGAGCTCCGCGTAGGTCATCGTGCCGCCGTCGTGCTGCAGGAAGACCTTGCTGCCGAGCCTGCGGGCCTGATCGCCGAGCAGCTGGCCCAAGCTGCGGCGTTCCTTGGGAAAATCCTCGATCTTCATCGCTCGCGCAAGCGTAGCAGCGCGTCCCGAAACGGTCAATGTCGATGCTGAGTCAACCTGCTGCCGCGCGCGGATGCGGCTCCTTTAACGGGAGCAAGCCGAAGGACCAGGCGATGGGCGGGATCGCCACCGGCACGCGCGTCAAGGCGGTGTTCCGCGACGAGCGCAAGGGCAGCATCGCCGACTTCCACTTAGAGCAAATCTGATGCAGTTCGAGGACCGCATGCACGGCTGGGGAAGCCTTCTCGAGTCCCACTGAAAGGCGGGAAAATCATTTCATGAATCCGGGCAGCCAGGTCGCGAGCCCGGGCACGGCGACCATCACGGCGAGCATGGCGATCAGCGCGACCGTGAACGGGGTCACGCCGCGGAAGAGCGTCATGATCGATACGTGCGGGAGCAGGGCCTTGACGACGAACAGGCTCATCCCGACGGGGGGGCTGATCATTCCGATCTGCACCACCAGCACCACCATGATGCCGAACCAGACCGGGTCGTAGCCAAGCGCCGTGACCACCGGGAAGAAAAGCGGCACGGTCAGCAGGATCATGGAAAGCTCTTCCATGGCCGCGCCGAGGATCACGTAGATCACGCAGATCGCAATCACCACCAGCGCCGGGTGGAGCTGGAACTGGGTGACGAAGCCCTTCAGCTCCCCCGGCATCGTGGTGTAGTTGATGAAATTGGCGAACAGCAGCGCGCCGATCAGGATCATGAACAGCATGGAAGTGGTGCGGGCGCTTTCCACCAGCACGTCGATCAACGCCTGCCAGCCGAGCGCGCGGCGCAGCAGGGCGAATACGAAGGCACCGCCGGCGCCGATGCCCGCGCCTTCGGTCGCGGTGAACACCCCGCCGTAGATGCCGCCGATCACAACGGCGAACAGCGCGACGACCGCCCAGACGCTCTTAAGCGCCTGCAGGCGCTCCGCCCAGGTGTGGCGTTCCGCCGGGGGCCCGGCCTTCGTATCGCGCCACGTGGTCCAGGCCACGGCGAGGCAGAGAAGGAAGGCGCAGACGATGCCCGGCAGGATGCCGGCGACGAACATCTTGCCGATGTTGGTCTCGGTCATGATCCCGTAGATGACCATGATGATCGACGGGGGAATCAGGATGCCGAGCGTGCCGCCCGAGGCAATCGCTCCGACGGCCAGCGCATCGCTGTACCCGTACTTGTGCATCGACGGGTAGGAGACCTTGGCAAAGGTCGCCGCGGTGGCGATCGACGAGCCGCAGATCGCGCCGAAGCCGCCGCACGCCACGATCGTCGCCATGGCGAGCCCGCCGCGCCGGTGGCTCAAGAAGGTGTAGGCGGCGTGGTACAGCTCCTCCGACATGCGCGCCCGCACCACGAAGTTGCCCATCAGTATGAACAGCGGAATCACCGACAGCGTGTACGACATGCCGGTTTCGTAGGTGACCTGCGCGATCAGCGACGCGGCGGCCACCAGATTGACCTTGTAGGCGCACCCGGCGAAGCCGACGATGCCCATGGCGAAGGCCATCGGCACGCGCAGGAAGGCGAGGGCCAGGAAAGCGGCGAAGCCGACCAGCGCTTCGGTCACAGCGCCGAACCCGTTGCGTCCTGCCGCGCCGGGGGCCGGAATGCAATGACCACCAGCGCGGCGGACGTCAGCCACATCATGAGCGCCATGCCGTAGGTGAGCCAGGCGAGCATGAACTTGAGCTCCGCGGTGGTCTGGCCGTAGGCCAGCATGGTGTCCGCCCTGACCCACAGCCGCCACGCGAGGTACCCGGTGCACACGACCCCGATCGCGCAGGCGATGAAGTTCTGGATGCGCAGCAGCCAGTCGGGCGTCACCGAATCGAACAGGTCGACGGTGACGTGCTCGTTGCGCAGCGTCACGAGCGGCAGGGCGCTGAAGATCAGCACCGCCAGCAGCATCTCGGTGAGCTCGAATCCGCCCCGCAGCGGGCTGTTGAACAGGTAGCGCGCGGCAACGTCGGCGCAGGTGAGCAGCATTATCGCCAGCAGCACCACCGCGGCGGCATAGCCCAGCAGCCGCGCCGCCGCGCGCTCGAGCGACGCGAGCCGCCAACCCGACAAGACTACTTCTCCTTCGTTACCTTGACGATCTCGGCGCGCAACGCCTTGAGCAGCGCCGCGCCGTCGACGCCCTTCGGCTTGGCCTTGTTCTCGATCCATGCCTTCTCGAGCGCCCCGGTCTTCGCCTTGATCTCGGCCACGAACGAGCGGCTCGCGTTCACGATCGGGATTTTCGCTTCGCGGACCGCGGCCATTCCCTTCTCGTCTGCCGTGTCCCAGGCACGACCCTGGCGGCGCGAAAGCGCCTCGCCGATGAGCGGCTGAATCAGCTTGCGGTCGGCATCCGGGATCGAGTTCCACTTGGCTGGGTTCGCGATCCAGGCGAAGCTTTGCGTGTACAGCCCGCCCGGGATGTACGTGGCGTGCTTGACGACCGGCAGGAACTTGAACGAAACCGGCGCCTCGATGGTGATCGCCGTGCCGTCGGCAACGCCGGAGGAGAGCAGCTCGTAGGTCTCGCTGGCAGGTTTGAGCATCGGAACGGCGCCGAGCGCCGTCATGATGTCGCCCACGACAGCCCCGCCCACCCGGATCTTCATGCCCTGCAGATCCTTCAATCCCTTGACGGGGCGCTTGGTGTTGTAGATCGCGGCCGGGCCGTGCGTGAACATCGCCAGCGGCACGACGCCCTTGTGGTCGTCGTACTTGGCGAGCATGCGCTCGAAGATGCGCTGGTAGGCGACCGAGTTCGCTACCGCGGTGTTGCCCATGAAGGGGAATTCCATCGCCTCGGCGAGCGTGAAGCGCCCCGGGACGTAGCCGTGCGTGCCGAACGAGAGATCGAGGACGCCGTCGCGCACCGCGTCCCAGGTCTGCGGCGGCGCCACCGGGTGCTTGGGCAGCAGGTTGCACTTGACGCGCCCCGAGGTCACCTTCTCCATGTCCTGGCAGAACCCCACCAGCGTAATGGTGATCGGGGCCGAGGGCGGCACCCACGAGCTGGCGTTCAGAATCACTTGGGCAGCGGCCGGCGCCGAAACGGCGAGCGCGGCGAGTCCGATGGAACGAGCGAATTTCATTTTCTCCTCCTTTGGTTTAGTGACGGGCGAGCAATTGTCCGAATCCTTCCATGCGGTCTTCTATGCCCGACAGCCGCAGGCTGTGCCAGAACGCCGCAGTATTGCTGGTGATCACGGGCTTGCCGAGCTTGGCGCGGGTGCCGTAGCGAATCATGGTTCTATTTTATCCGCGAAGCGGCCGCGGCGGCAACCGGTTAACCTGTTGACTGGCGGTCAACTGCCGAAATATTCGGCATCGAGGCGGGCGAGGCGCTCGGCCCAGAGCTTCACCGTGGCCCCGCCGCGCCCGGCCCAGGCGGCGCGGGAAGTTCTGCAGCGAGCCGGGGCGCGTCGTGAGCCCGGCCGCGCCCGGACATGAAGACCTGCGCCCAGACCAGGCGGTCGGCCGATTCCGCGACCGTTCGGCAGAGCTCGCCGTCGAAGCTCGTGCGTCCACCTTGCGGCCCCTTTGGTCGGACTTCTGTGAGCTGCGGTTCATTTGTGCATCAATGCGTTGGGAAGCCAGAGGGCGAGCTCCGGCCAGATCGTCAGCGCGACGATGCCGAGGGTCAGGATCACCACATAGGGCACCGCGCCCATGATGATGTCCTGCATGCGCGCATCCGGCGCGATGCCCTTCAGCACGAAAAGGTTCATCCCCACCGGCGGCGTGAGGAGCGACACCTCGATGCCGATCACGAGGATGATCCCGAACCACACCAGGTCGAAGCCGAGCGCGCTCATCACCGGAGCGACGACGGGGGTGAGGATGAGCAGGATGCTCATGCCGTCGATGAAGCAGCCCAGCATATAGATCAGCAGCACGATCAGGCCGAAGATCGTATATCGGTTCAGCCCCGACGCGCCGACCGCCTCGGTGAGGTGCATGGGCACCTGCAATATCTGGAAGGCCCAGGCGATCATCATCGCGCCCTGCATGATCAGGCCGATCATCCCCATGGTGAGCGCGGTGTCGAGCAGGCTGTCGCGCAGCATGCTCCAGCTGAATTGGCGCCCGAACACCGTGATCGCCAGCGCGCCAAAGGCGCCGAGCGCCGCGGCTTCGGTCGGCGTGGCGACCCCCGCGTAGATCGTGCCGAGGACGAGGACGATGAGAATCACCGCCGGTATTGCGTCGCGTAGCGCGTATATTCGCTCCGGCCACGAAGGCGGATGCTCGAGCGCCCGCACGATGCCGGGTGATTTCAGGGACCAGGCGATAATAAACGCCATGAAAGCGAGGGCCATCAGGATGCCGGGGATGACGCCGGCGAGGAACAGGCTGCCGATGGAGACGTTTGCCATGAAGCCATACAGGATCATGGGGATGCTCGGCGGGATCAGGATGCCGAGCGTCCCGCCGGCGCCGAGCGAGCCGTAGATGAGGCGCGGATCGTAGCCGCGCGATTTCATCGCCGGGATCGCGATCGAGCCGATGCCCGCGGTCGTCGCGAGGCTCGATCCCGAGAGCGCGGCGAAGATGGCGGAGCTCGCGATATTGACGTTGGCAAGGCCTCCGGGAAGGCCGCTCACCCATTTCTCCACGGCGCGGTAGAGCTGCTCGCTGATCTGGCCGCGCGCGAGCACGTGCCCCATGAAGATGAACAGCGGCACCGCTGTGAGCACGAAGCTGTTCAGCGTCGTCCAGCCGGTCTCCGCCATCGGCAGAAAGAACGGCCGGGAAGGTAACACCACCAGGCTGATCACTCCGATCAACACCAGCGAAAAGCCGATGCGCATGCCCGCCATGACGGTCGCCAGGATCGCCAGGAAGACGACCAGAAGTACCGCAAGCGGACTGAGTTCGATCATGGCTGAGTGTTCCCCTCCAATGGCGCCTGCCTGCCGGCGTCTTCCGCATGGCTGCGGCCGGCTGGCCGCAGCGGCGGTTGCGGGTCAGGCCTTCTGCACCAGTTTTCTGATTTCGACGAGAAACTGCAGCAGCAGCGCGGCCATCCCCACCGGGATCGCGATTTGTGGCAGGTAGACGAGCGTGAGCAATATCCCCGGCACCTGGACACCGCGCACATACGAGTTGTAGACCATCACGGCGCTCCACCAGGCGACGACGGCGATCGCGATAAGGGCCACCACGCAGAACACGAGATCGAACCTCGCTTGCAGCCGCTCGGGCAGCAGCTTGAAGACCATGTCTACCCGGACATGGCGTCCCTTCTTCAGCGCCTCGGCGTAGGCGAAGTAGGCAACCAGAACGAGCAGGTAGCCGCATACTTCCTCGGTGAGGAGAAGCGAGGTCGACGCGAGGTTGCGCAGGGCGATATCGACGACGATGAGGGCCATCATCACGAACACCGCCCACGCGGAAACGTGGGCGAGGAGCGCCGAGAGGCGCTCGATCCCCCTGACGAGGGCGCCCATTCCGTTCCTAGTAGTTCGTGCCGAGGTGCTTGTTGATGACCGCGAGCGTGCGATCGGCGTTCGGGCCGGCACGTTTCTTCCACTCGGCGAGAACTTCCGGCGTCGCCTTGAGGTACTCCTTCACCGACGCGGGGTCGGGATCGAGGAACGTCACGCCCATGCCCTCCAGGGTCTTCTGATGCCGCACGTCGTCCTGCACGCCACCGTGGTAGGTGGCCATCTCGTACTTGTCCTCGAAGTTCTTGAGCACGCGATCCTGCAGGTCCTTCGGCAGCGCCTTCCACGACTCCTTGTTGGCGACCCAGACGTACGAGCCCAGGCCGACCGGCCAGTTCGACACGTACTTCACCACCTCGTGGAACTTGTTGCCGTAGATGCCCTCGAGGCTCGACACGGCGCCGTCGACCACGCCGCGCTGCAGCGCCGGGTAGGCTTCGGCCATCGGCAGGAACACCGGGTTCGCGCCGGCGGCCTTCATCATCATGAGCAGCTCGTTGTTGTGGACGCGGATCTTGTATCCCTTCAGGTCGGCGATGGTGCGGATCGGGTGCTTGGTGATCAACCGCTGCTTCGCCCAGTAGCCGTAGCCGAGCAGCACGGCGTTGTGGGCTTGGTCGACCTGCTGGCGGAAGATCGGCCGCAGCTCGGCGCGCATGCCCGGCAGCTTGTCGAGCGGAATGAAGGGCAGGGCGACGAAGTTCAGCAGCGCCATCTCGGCGCGGAAGAGCACGATCTGCGTGCCCATGTCGACCGTGCGGTCGAGCACCGCGTCCATCACCTTCTGGCCGGGGATGAGCTGCTCGTGCACGTTGAGGCGCAGGCGGCCGTCGGTGTCCTTGGCGAAGATGTCGGCGAAGGGCTTTTGCGTGTAGATCGTATAGGCGCTGCCCGCGGAGCCCGGCGCGTTCGGTGAGTAGTTCCAGGTGATCGGCTTTTGCTGCGCCGCGGCAGGCAAGGCCACGCTTGCGGCAACCAGTGCGGAAATCAGGAATGGGACACGCATGTTCAGCTCCTCCTATTAGAGACGCGGGATTGTGGCCGCGCGCCGTCCCGGCGCGCAACCTGTTGCTCTCTCAGTCAACCGGGACGAAATAGAAGTCCCCGATGGTGCCGCGGCGGCTGTCCTTGAACACCGCCTTGACCCGGGTGCCGGTCTTGATCTCGCCCATCTTCTGGCTCTTCGGCTTGATGCCGTGGGACAGGTACGTGTCGGTGCCGTCCAGGTGGATCAGCGCGTACACGTAGGGCAGGTCGAGGTAGCCGAGCAGCTCGACGCCATGCCCTTTGAAGTAGACGTAGGAGCAGCACACGACCGTGCCTACACCGGAGATCGGCACCCATTGCACGTCCTCGTAGCAGTCGGGGCACTCGCCCCTCGGCGGCATCCAGCGCTTTTTGCATTTAGGGCACTGGCTGGTCATCAGCTGCTTGTCGTTGATGATGGCGCGAAAGAACGGCGACAGCTCGCCGAGGCTGTAGAGATACTCCGGCTTCCAATCGCGGTACTCGAGCTCGAGAGGGGAATCGATCTTCTTCATCGTTCGAATACCGTCACGCTGCTCATGGAGGCATGGCCGTCGATGCACTGCATCACGCCGCGGCCGTTCCTGACGCGGATCTGCCGGTCGCCGCACTCTTCGCGCAGCTGGCGGACGATCTCGCAGGCGCCGTAGGCGCCCGAGACGCCGCCGACGTGGCCGCAGGCAATGCGGCCGCCGTCCACGTTCGCCGGCACCTTGCCGTCGCGCTCGGTGATGCCTTCGTCCACCAGGCGTCCGCCCTGGCCGAGCTCGCACAGGCCGAGCTCCTCGTAGGCGAGGATCTCGGTGCCGGTGATGAGATCGTGCACCTGGATCAAGTCCAGCTCGTCGATCGGCTTTTTCACGCCGGCCATCTTGTACGCGCGCTGCGCGGCGATATGCGTGCCCAGCATCCGGCCGATGCTGTCCGGCTCGGCGCGCGCCAAGGCGTAGGTCGAGGTCGCCGTGCCGGAAATCCATATAGGCTTGTCGGTGATTTCGCGCGCCTTGTCCTCGGACGCGAGCACCAGGGCGCAGGCGCCGTCGCTGTAGAGGCAGGACATGCGCGTGGTGGTCGGCCAGGAAATGATCCGCGACTTCAGGATGTCCTCGGCGGTCACCTTCTGGTGCAGCTGAGCCTCCGGGTTGTCGTAGGCGTTGTTGTAGTTCTTCACCGAGACCCTCGCCAGCTGCGCCGGCGTCGGGCCGCCGTACTTCTCCATGTGCGGCACCAGGCAGAAGGTGGAGAGGAACCCGGGGACCGAGGGCATCACCGGCTGCAGCCAGGTGGTGTCCATCGAGATGAACATGCCGTTTTGGAAGCCGTCGCCGCGCGAGCGGGTGTTGAAGTCGTAGAAGTCGCCGCCCTTCTGCAGCGCGAGGTACACGGTGATGTCGCTCAGGCCCGAGGCGACGTGCGCGTAGGCCGCCGAGAACGCGTAGCCCTCCCCGGCGGCGCCGGCCTCGATGCGCAGGCTCGGCAGCCCCTGGAAGCCGAGGTAGTCCTGCATGAGCACCGATGGAATCTGCTGCCGGATCATCGACTCGCAGTAGATCGAGTAGACAACGTTGTCCACGTCCTGCTTGGCGATCTTCGCGTCCGCGATCGCCTTCTTGACGACCTGCAGGCCGAGCGAGCGGAACGTGCGCTCGGCGTTCCTCATCTTCCAGGGCGTGGTGCCGATGCCGACGACGGCGACTTTCCTCATTGCGCTACTTCCTTTCCGCGGCCCACAGGATGCGGTTGAGCAGCGTGAGCTCCGAGATCTTGCCTTTTTCCACCGTGACGTGCCCTTCGGCGATCGGCCAGGTCACGTCCACCTTCTCGGTGATCACCTTTGCGAATTCGCGGCTGCTGCCCGCGACCTCGATGTCGATTTTCGGCGCGACGCCCTTGGCAAGCGTCGCGCGGCCGTCCGCGATGCCCAGGTAGAAGGGACCGTCTTCGCCGTCGAGCCGGAACTGGATGGTCTTCGGGAACACGTCCATCAGGTTGCGCGCCGCGCGGCTCTCGTTGAGCTTCGGCACCAGCGTGGACAACGCGCGGAAGGTCATACGGTAAGCACCAGCTTGCCGAGCACCTTGCCCGACTCGAGCTCGTGGTGCGCGGCCGCGGCGTCCTCCAGCGGGTAAGTCTTGTGGATCACCGCCTTCAGCAGCCCGCGGCCGGCGAGCGCCAGGACTTGCGCGAAATCGTCCTTGCTGCCCTGGCGGTTGCCGAGCAGGCTGATCTCGCGCACGTAGAGCTGGAACAGGTTGAGCTGCGTCTCCGCGCCGCTCACCGTGCCGCAGATGACGTAGCGGCCGCCGTCGCGCAGGGCGGCGAGGCTCGGCCCGAGCGCCTTCGCGCCGACGCAGTCGGCGACCACGTCGACGGGCTTGCCGTCATTGAGCTTCTTGACCGCGGCGGCGACGTCTTCCTTGTAATGGTCGACCACCCCTTCGGCGCCGAGCGAGCGGGCGAGATCCGCCTTCTTCGCGTCGCCGGCGGTGGCGAACACCCGCGCGCCGAGGAGCTTCGCGATCTGGATCGCCGCGGTGCCCACGCCTGAGGTGCCCGCCCACACCAGCACCGACTCGCCGGCCTTGACCTGCGCGCGCTTGGTCAGCATGTGCCAAGCGGTCGAGAAGGTGATCGGCATCGCCGCCGCCTGCTCGAAGCTCACGCCCTCAGGGATCGGGAAGGCGCAGGAGGCGGGCAGCACGATGTACTCGGCATTGGCGCCGTCGCGCTGCCAGCCGGGCACCTGCAAGTTCGCGCACAGGTTGCTGTATCCGGCGGTGCAGCGCTCGCAGTGCATGCAGGAGATCTGCGGCAGCACCACCACCCGCTCGCCCTTCTTCAGGTGCGCGTCCGGCCCGGCCTCGGCGACCTCGCCCGCGCAGTCGGAGCCAAGGATGAGCGGCAGGGGCGCGGGGCGCGTGCCCTTGCGGATCCACAGGTCGAGGTGGTTGACCGAGCAGGCGCGCACGCGGATGAGGACGTCGTCGCCGCGCGCGAGCTTCGGCTTGGGCACTTCCTGCAGGCGCATGACCTCCGGGCCGCCGAACTTCTCGATGCGGATGGCGCGCATTTATTGCGCCTTCTTTTCCTGGAGGTAATTGAGCAGGCCGAGAAAGCCCATCTCGTAACCGAAGGCGCGGAAACCGGTTACCTGGCCTATGCAGCCGCTGCCGATGTAGTCGAAAAAGCCGACCGGGCTGCGCTTCCAGATGTTGGATTGGTGCACCTCGACGGCCGGGATCTGCACCGCGAGCAGCGTGTCGCACAGCGGCTCGCCGTGGTGCGTGAGCCCGCCGGGATTGAAAATGATGCCGTCGACCTTCTTCTCGCGCGCCTCGTAGAACTTGTCGATGATGTCGCCCGCGTGGTTCGATTGGTAGCACTCCAGCTCCACCTTGTGCGCCGCGGCGAGCTTGCGCATGCGCGCCTCGATCTCCTTCAGGGTGGTCTTGCCGTAGAGGTGGGGCTCGCGGTAGCCGAACGCGTTGGTGTTCAGCCCGTTGATCATCAGAATCTGCGTCATATCGGTATGTCCCTTTGTCAATGATTGATTAGCGGCCGACGTCCTGCTGCGTCAGCGCCAAATCGTGCACGTACACGCCGGTGATCGCCCCGGCGGCGGCGCCATGCCGGGCGAGTTCGTCGGCGCTGAGTTCCTTTTGCAGAACGCCGTTCACCGCTGCGGCGTCGTAGCCCTCGACGAGGAGCACCCAGTCGACTTCCCCATCGTTGGCGCCGCGCAGCTTCTGCTCGTTGGTTGGCGGTTGCCCGGTCTGCTTGATCGCCTCGAGAAAATGCGCGCCCACCATGCCGGCCTTCGCGGGCAGGTGCGGGAGTGCGGTCTTGTTCAGCCAGCCGCGCAGCGCGTCTTCCTTGCCGGGCGCCGGCGCGAAGCGGATCGTGGCGATCACCTGCCCGATGCCCGAGCCGTAGCTGCCGCCGATGCGGCACAGGCTCCGCACGACGTTGCGCTGGTGCGGCATCATTTTCTGCGTCCAGGGCGTCGGGTTGTTGAGGCACTTGTGATAGGGCGCGGACTTCAGCACGTCGAAGTTTTCTACCTCGTAGGTGACGAAGTATTTGCGGGGGGCGGAAAGCGAGATCGCGCGCCGACCCCGCAAGAAGCCCGGGATACCGAGCCGCTCGTACATGTGCTCGTGCGCGTGCCAGTGTTGATGCTCGGGGTCGATGTCCGGCGAATCGAGCTCGAACCAGATGACCATTCTGCCGTTGCCAAGCATTGCCATATTTTTTCCTCGTCCTCGAACTGCGCGCAGGATATCACGCTTTGCGCCGCGCAAACATCCGTTGACTGTCAGTCAATCGATCGTCGAGTCAACGGCGGACGTCCTCGGCGCCGAGGGCGAAGTTGAGGGCGAAAACGTCGCGCAACTCGCCCGGAGCCGCCCCGTTGCGGGCGAATTCGCGGCTATCGAGCTCCTTCTGCAGGACGGCCTTGACCGCGCCGGGGTCGTAGCCTTCAAGGATCAGCACCCAGTCGGCCTCGCCGTCGTTGCTGCCGCGCAGCTTCTGCTCGTTGGTCTGCGGTTGCCCGGTCTGCTTGATCGCCTCGAGGAAGTGCGCGCCGACCATCCCGGGCTTCGAGAGCAGCGCCGGCAGCGCGCTCCGCGTGAACCACGTGCGCAGCGCCTCTTCCTTTCCCGGCGCGGGCGCGAATCGGACCGTCGCGATCGCCTGGCCGATGCCGGCGCCGTAGCTTCCCGCCACGCGGCAGAGGCTGCGGGTGATCCTGCCCACGTGGGGCATCATCTTCTGCGTCCAGGGCGTCGGGTTGTTCAGGCACTTGCGGTAGGCATCCGACTGTAGCGTCTCGAAGCTCTCGACCTCGTAGGTGACGAAGTACTTGCGCGGCCCCGTCGGGGTAATCGCGCGCCGGCCGCGGAGGAAGCCCGGAATTCCGAGCCGCTCGAACATGTGCTCCTGCGCATGCCAGTGGTCGTGCTCGGCGATCACCTCCGCCGGGCTCACTTCGAACCAGATCACCATCCTCGCGTTGCCGAGCATCGGCATGACTTATCCTCCACGGGTTTCCGAAGCACGAGGATAGCAGGCTTTGCCGGGCGCTTCCTGCGCGGCAGCGTCCAGCAAACGATAACTGCAAGCACCGCCAGCGCCACCAGCGATTCAAGCACGAAGATCCAAAGGCCGGATTCGAACGTATACTTGGGGACAGTCTCATCAAGTTAGGTACTGTCATTCCCGCGCAAGCGGGAATCCATGAGTCTCAACAGATTGCCGCATTCCCGCTTGCGCGGGGATGACTGATTCACGGATTGCGTTGACGCCGTTAGAGCGAATGATAAGACACCTCTCCCTCGCCGGCCTGCTGGCGCTGCTTGCGTCATGCGCCGCCGTGCCACCCTCCGTGCCAGGGACGGTGCCGCCATCGCAGACCGCGGCGGCCGCATGCCCGGCACCGCAGCCTTGCCCGGTGTGCCCCGTCTGCCCCGCTCCGCCTGTGCCCCCACCCCGCGTGAGCGTGCTCGAACGGGCGAGCTTTGACGATCTTCCCGGCTGGCGCGAGGACGCTCTGGACGGTGTGCTCGGCGCGCTGCGCGCCTCCTGCCGGGCGCTGCGGTTTCAGACCGCATGGCGCGAAGCCTGCGCCGCCGCCGACCCGATCGGCCCGGAGAATGCCGAAGCGCTGCGCCGCTATCTCGAGGCGAATTTCGTTCCGCACCGCGTCGCCAGCCCCCAAGGCGCGACCCAGGGATTGATCACCGGCTACTACGAGCCGCTGCTGCGCGGCAGCCGCGAAAGGCGCGGCGCCTACCGTTTCCCTCTCTATGCACCGCCCGACGATCTGCTTGTCATCGACCTCGCCGCGATCAACCCCGACCTGAAGAACATGCGCCTGCGCGGCCGGCTGAACGGCCGGCGTGTGGTGCCCTATTTCTCGCGCGCCGAGATCGAGCGCGGCGTCGCGCCGGTGGCCGGCAAGGAAATCGCCTGGGTCGACGACGCGATCGAGGCCTTCTTCCTGCAGATACAGGGATCGGGCAGGATACAACTGGAGAGCGGTGAAGTCCTGCGCATCGGCTATGCCGATCAGAATGGCCACCCCTACCAGTCGGCCGGCCGCTATCTGATCGAGCGCGGTGAACTCGAGCTGAACGAAGCGTCGATGGAGGGCATCAAGGCGTGGGCGCGGGCGAACCCTTCACGGGTGGACGAGATGCTCAATGCCAACCCGAGCTATGTGTTCTTCCGCGAACTGCCGGCGCGCGTTAGCCAGCATGATGCCGCAG
>Ga0209343_10006570_pt1 | contig 13879 bp, 14 predicted proteins | sample RifCSPlowO2_02_FD_184026 | JGI IMG/M metagenome (GOLD analysis project Ga0209343, IMG submission 184026) | Groundwater microbial communities from Rifle, Colorado - Rifle CSP2_plank lowO2_0.2 (SPAdes) (version 2) | ecosystem: Environmental > Aquatic > Deep subsurface > Groundwater | place... | reverse complement strand
CTTAAAATCAGAAATCCGGCCAGAATACCGGTCAATAAAATTGCCAATGTCAAAAGAACCGTCACTTTGAGCCGATTGTTTGTTTGAGCACGAACGACAACCATATCTATTTCACTACTGGCACAATGGACAAATAATTTGTAAATTGGTAACTGCTTGTGGTGGCGGACAACTTGTGGTCGGTGACGGCAGAACAGCTTTGGTCACTGTCGGCTGAGCCGGAGTGGTTGGCGTTGGAAGAGGTTTTGGTGTGCTGGTTGGCAGAGGTGGCGCGGTCGGCGGGACCGGTGTCATAGTCGGTGGTGGCGGAGCGGTGGGCGGAGGAGCGGTTGGCGCACTCTCACATGGAACCCATTGGCCACCAACATATCTAACCATTTTTAAACCGTCAGGATAACGACATTCCCAACAAGTCCCAGCACTACAAGGGCTGCCTTTTGGTTTACATTTTCCCTCCTCTGGCGCCGAACATCCCCCTCCGGTAAACGGCGGACAACAGCCGGACTGGCAAGGGAGAGGCGGCTGAACTTCCATATTACAATTGGCAGTCAAATCACTTTCACTTTGGGCTTTGGTTAGAGATTTCTGCGTTTGGCCAATAGCATAGACGATAACACCTAATACACCCGCTAAAATTACAATAATCAAAATGAGTAGTTTCTTCTTATTATCAACCGGAAGTTTGGCTGCTTTCACAGACGGATTTGGAGTTAGGCCGGGTGGCAGGGGAGAGCTGTTTGGGACTGAGGATTGATTTTCCATAAAAATATTCGTGTTATTAATAATTGTTGCAGACAGAGAAGAGAAAATCAATGTGTAAAAACTAATGATTATTTATGCTTCGAAAAAGGTATCTGCGCTATTTATTGGTTAGTAATATCCAAATGCCCAGAAGGCGAAAGAGGAAATATCCTGTGATTTAAGATAGGAGATTTTTGCGGAGATAGAATTTTCATCTTCAAACCATAACTCATGTTTTTTTTCCTCTTCATCAATATATGTTATATGGCTTTCTGACGATTTATTATCTCTATTAATACTACAATTCTTATAGGAACAATTATTTAAGAATTTATCACGAATCTGGCTCAAGGTAATTGCTTTAGCCGACTTTAAGGGCCGGTCTTTGTCATCGACTGTCCAATCATAACCGTAAAGACCAAACACAACAACTATTTTTTCACTTGATGTAAAACGTAATAAGTCATCTATCAGTAGTTTCATGTCGTAGTTATCGTTTTCGTTTTGCACCAACGGGAAATTGGGACCGGGAAGTCCATATGATTTGTGGAAATCATAGGTCATGATGTAAAACCGGTCTGTGAAACCGTTCAAATTTTGGATATCAAATGGACGCTGCCGATAAAAAATATCTCCGTAAATTGTCATAGAGAAGACTCGATCGTGACGATGCGTCTCATCCGCTACTTTTTTTACAAATTTATTAATTTGATCTATTGTTCGTTCTGTAGACAGACTTTTCAGTTCTAAATCTAAAATTAATTCGGAAAAAGGATATTGAGTAAGAAGTGATCCCAGTGAGTTAATAATATTATTCTGGGAATCAGGATTTTTAAGAATTTTAATATTTGTATCGTCATTTAACATGCGAATTGTTATTGCCATTGGTTTTGAATCAAAATTAGATATAAATTGAGGTAAATTCTTAAAGCCAATTTCATCTTTCATTAGCCCATTTTCATCAACGCTTAAACCAAAATATATTGGTTTAATTTCTTCATTTGTTAAATTCGTTATATTTGGTATTGATATTTTGCCGTCAAGTTGGCTAGTTTTCCAATAAGGAATGAAAATTGCTGGAGGGGATCCCTTGCTGTTTTTCGGGATGACAGAGGAGACACCGGGATTATTGGTTACTTTTGGTGAAGGGGTTTGACGAGTCATGGTTATCGGCATGGGCTTTGGTTTTATCGTCTTGAAAAAATAAAAGGAGAGAAAAATAAACCCCAGGAGCAAGATGAGCTTTTTCATGGTATGGCAGCAAGGATTATAGCATGAACGTAATCATTGATAGTAATGCTTGATTTGGAATAGAAGGTAGAAACCGGCTAATGGTATGATGAGCGAAAATAAATCAAAGCTGATAAGCGACAACAACATTAATAAAAGATTTAGATAAAAAAGCGTACGCCAACCGCGAATTTGGCGATCTTTAAGTGGTTTGAAATCAAAAATGAGAATAATTGCCGCAACCAAATTGAAAATCATCCGCAAAAAAATATTTATTCCGATAATACCGTCTGAAAAAATAAGAGGAAGTCCGAGCGTATATAGTTTCAATATACCACTGGTTAATAAAGTCAGAACTCCGGATACTAGAATGACATATGGGCAATAATCGACAGACAGAGAGATGATATCAGAGGGTAAATGGGGTAGTCGGGAATAAATAGCCTGCAGCCGGATTTCCAGATCATTCAATGTTAGTTGTTTCATCATTATCAATGATAGTGAGTTATTTTTATTGTTTCAATATTTTTTCAAAAAATATTTTCCGTCGGGGGACTTATCGATCAAACCAACAAGCTCCAAATTTGTAATTTGATCAAGAATTTGATTTACCGGTTTGCCAAGAGAATGACTTAAGTCATCCGGTGATAACGATTCTGCCATCAGGGTATTGATGATCTGTTTTGCCAGTCTATCAAGCTTTTCGGTGAGCGCGTCAATATTTTTTTGGGCAAAATGAATATTGTATTCTTCCAGAATTTCATCAACTGATGTCACCATTTTGGCACCGTTTTTAATCAGCATGTTTGGGGCAAAAGATAGACTGGAGGTGATCGGTGATGGTGGAGCAAAAACATCACGGCTCTGCTCGGCAGCAAATTTGGCAGTGATTAAAGCACCTGAGTTGACAGCACCCTCAACAACCAGGACACCGCAGGATAGGCCTGATATGAGGCGGTTTCGAGCAACAAATAATCCCGGTTGAACCGTCATACCCGGCGGAAATTCACTGATGACAAGTCCCTGATGTTTGATGATATTATGATAGAGATTGAAATTTGACGGCGGGTAGATAAGATCGACTCCGCATCCTAAAACCGCGATTGTCTTGCCCTGACAGTCAAGCGCTGCCTGGTGGGCAGCGCTGTCGATACCAATCGCCATACCCGAGACAATAGTCAATCCGACATCAGATAAACCGGTAGCAAAAGATCGTGTAATATTTAGACCATAACCGGTTGGTTTTCGGGTACCGACGATGGCAAACATTTTACTAACCGGTTGTTCAAGTAGTGACGGATCACCGATCATATAAAGACAAATCGGCGGATCGGATATGTTGGTTAATTGTTTAGGGTATTTCTTATCGCCGAGACACAATATGTGTATATTTTTTTTATACAGTTGTTCCAGTAGACTATGGGTTTTAAATGTCTGCCGGAAGCGGATGAATTTTTGAGTTAACAGCTCACCTAAGACTTCTTTTAATTCTTGATAAGACGCATTATATGCAGATTTAATTGATGGAAAAGATGATTTGATCTTCTTAAATCTAATTGGACCAATACCTAAAAAATGAGAGAATGCGACATAATAGGGAAGATCAATGTTCATTTAAATATTATACGTGAGATTGCTTCGTCTCCGCCAACTGGCGGATCCTCGCAATGACAGGAGGGGGTGATGAGATTGCTTCGTCGTTACTCTCCTCGCAATGACAGGAGGATGTACGTTATAATTCTTTCATGAAAAAGTTTTATATAACGACAGCCATACCTTATGTCAATGCCAAGCCGCATATCGGACATGCTTTGGAATTTATACAGGCCGATGTGATCGCGCGATATCACCGTTTAATCAATGAGAATGTCTGTTTATTATCAGGCGGAGATGAAAATGCAATAAAAAATGTACAAGCAGCCGAGACGGCCGGCATTGAGATTCAACAATTTATCGATAGAAATGCACATCTTTTTGAAGATTTAGCGACGAAACTAAATGTTAAATTTGACGTCTTTCAAAAAGGATCAGATAAAAAAACCCATTTCCCATCAGCGCAGCTTTTATGGAAGAAATGTAATGATCGCGGTGATATTTATAAAAAAAGCTATCAAGGATTGTATTGTGTCGGTTGTGAGCTTTTTTATGAAGAAAAAGAACTAAATGAAAATGGTGAATGTTTTGAGCATCCGGGTAAAAAACTTGAAAAAATCAGCGAAGAGAATTATTTTTTTAGACTTTCGAAGTATCAACAACAGCTTATTGATTTAATAAAAAAAGACGAATTAAAAATTGTTCCGGAAACTCGGAAAAATGAAATGCTGGTTTTTCTTAAAAACCAGCTTGAGGATATCAGCATTTCCAGAACTAATGAAAGAGCGAAAAACTGGGGAGTACCGGTACCGGGAGATGACTCACAACGGATCTATGTATGGTTTGATGCCTTGAATATTTACCAGTCAGGTGTTGGATATGGCTCTGATGAAAAAAAATATCAAAAATGGTGGCCGGCAGATTTGCACGTCATCGGTAAGGGCATAACAAGATTCCATGCTATTTACTGGCCTGCTTTCTTATTATCGGCGGGACTAAAACTACCGAAGTCTCTTTTTGTTCACGGATATTTAACTGTTGATGGTCAGAAGATGTCTAAAACTGTAGGTAATGTGATCGATCCTTTGACAATCATGAATAAATACGGGATTGATCCATTGAGATATTATTTATTACGGGCAATACCGAGTTACGGTGACGGTGATTTTTCCGAGAGACGGTTTGTGGAGCTTTACAATGCTGATTTAGCAAATGGATTGGGGAATCTCATATCACGAGTGGCAAAATTATGTGAAGGTGTATTGTTTAAGAAGGAGATCCTTCGCTCCGCTCAGGATGACAGAGGGGGCGCTCAGGATGACAGAGGGGGTAAATTTGAGACGATAGGGTCAACTATAAAAAAATATCGTTTTGATGAGACGCTGGAATTAATTTGGGAAAAAATCAGAGAGTTAGACCGGTATATCAACGAGAAAGAACCATGGAAGATAAAAGATTCAGCACGATTAGTTGAAGTTCTTCAACCAGCAGTTGACGGTTTGCGACAAATTGGATATGAATTACAACCTTTCTTGCCAGAGACGGCGGAGAAAATGTTGAAACAATTTTCCGGTGAGAAGATTGAACCAGCGGAGCCATATTTTAGGAGAATACAATGAATATTGTTAAATGGCTAAATGGTTAAATTGTTACGACCCCAGAAAAAAACAAGCAATAGAACAATTTAACAATTTCTTATTCATTTCTTTCAAAATAGGCTTTTAATATTTCTTTGGCAATAGGAGCTGCGACATTTGAGCCCTCTCCCGACTCCTCAACCATGACGGTGACGACAATCTCCGGTTTCTCATATGGAGCAAAGGCAGTAAACCAGGCATGGGGGAGACCGGAAGATAGATGTGATTCGGCAGTGCCGGTCTTGCAGCCGACTTGGATATTTTGAAGTTGCGAAGAAGTTGTTGCTGTTTCGGCCACCTCGGGGGAGTCCGTCCGGTCACCCCCGAGGAGTCCTTGGGCTTTAACTCTAAAGTCAAAAAAAGGCCAGCCGGTGCCGCCGTCGCTGCAGGCTTGTTTCATTCCTTCAAGAATCAGATTAATATTTTTTTCCGAGATACCAAGAGAATGACAATTACTTTTTTGATTTTTTAAAAGGAGCGGGCTGCACAATTTACCATGATTGACGACGGCGACAGTAGCCATATTCACCTGTAATGGCGTCGTCAGCAGATAGCCCTGGCCGATAGATAAATTATAGGTATCGCCCAAATACCATCTCTCATTCAATGTCTCTTTTTTCCAAAAATCTGAGGGAATTAAACCCGGTTTATCGGGTAGTTTGCTTTCGGTTTTTTTGCCGTAACCAAACTTCTCAGCCCAATATTTGATGCCGACCGGACCCAATTTCTCGCCTAACCGATAAAAGAAAATATCATTCGATCTCCTAAGTCCTTTGATGATATCTACCATGCCTTCGGTCTTGCCATACTTCAAAAAGTACCAATTACCAAATTGGATCGGACCGGCGGTGATCGTGCCGGTGTCTTCAACCATAAATTTTTCATCAATTTTGCCCTCTTGCAAGGCGCCGGCTGCTAAAGTCAACTTGAACACTGATCCGGGCGGGTATGTACCCACGAGCGCCCGATTAAAGAGCGGTTTTTCCGGGTCGGTCATATATTTGGCAATCGCATCCTGGTCGTTATTTTCATAAACCTGAGGATTAAATGATGGGAAACTGACCAGAGCCAGGATTTCCCCATTTGGTTTGCTGACGATAATGGCGGCTTTTTTTTCTTTCAGGACGACAATACCACCGCTATTAATAATTGTTTCATTGGTTAAGACGGAGTAAGCTTTTTGCTGCAAATCACTGTCGAGAGACAGTTGGATTTTGCCGCCGGACGTCGGATGAGTCTCTGAAATGATTTTTCTGACGCTGCCCTGAGCGTCGACTTCAACCAGCCTTTTGCCTTTTTTTCCTCTTAAATCGCATTCATATATTTGCTCAATCCCGCTTTTACCGATTTTGTCATTGAGAGCCAGCTTATTGGCGCAGGCGTCATTTTGCAGATCATGTGGATTTGCCAGTGATCTAAAACCGATAAGGTGGGAGGCAGCATCAGTCAATGGGTAGATCCGTTTTCGGTTAATATCATTTTCTTTTGTCGAATAAGCGATTTGGAATCCCTTGCGATCGACGATCAAGCCTCTTGGAGCCTCCAGTGGGATCTCTTTGATCCGGTTATTTTCGGCAAGATAACGATAATATGTGCCTTTAACGATTGTCAGCTGAAATAATCGGGCAACTAAACCTAGGAATAATATCAGGATGATAAAGGGCAGAATGTCATAACGTAGATTACGGTCACGGCGGTATTTACCGCCGAAGGAAATTGGCTGTGAACCGTAATGCTGAAATGGAATTATTTTTTGGGACATGTTTATTTATTTGCTAATTTTTCCTGTTTGACGGTGGTCGGCTCTCCATGGCCGGGATAGATAACGGTATCTTTTGGCAGTTTTAAAATCCTGGCGAGGGAATCATATAAAGCTTGCTTGTCAGAATATGAGAAATCATGGCGGCCAATATTATTTTTGAAGATGGTATCACCGGAAAATAAAGTCGCGCCACCTGCTTCATTTTCTACATAGAGACAAATGGAGCCGGGGGTGTGGCCGGGAGTGTGGAGAATCTGAATCTTGATCCGCCAGCTGGCGGATGGAATCTGTAATAATTCTGATTTTAAATATTGGATGTTTTGGGGTAGAGGATAGTTAATATTTTGCTTAAGCCAATAAGATGCTGATTGGTTTATAGTTTTCAGTAAAAAGAGATCTGCTTGATGAATGTAGTAGGGAATATCGTTTTTGGTTGGCGATTTGACTGGTTGGCTTGTTAAAATAAGTTGTAGTTGTCCGGCGGCGAGATTGTGGTCAAAATGGCCGTGGGTGGCAATAATTGCTTTTACATTTAATCCCAACCGGATTACTTTTTCTGCGATAAATTCAGCCGCTTCTGCCGGATCAAGGATGATGGCATCTTTTGACTTGTTATCATAAATAAGATAGCAGTTTGTGGCCAATTGTCCCAAACTCAGGGTATCAATTATCATGGCTAAGTTATTATAATACAGGTATGGGAAAAAAAATTACCGGTTGCAGTATTTCATTGATTTTTTTTCTGATTATTAGTCGTTCCACAGTTTATGCCCAGAATGTAACCGGATCGGAGAATAATAATTGCGGTTTGCATCTCAACCAACGGGAAGAACAGGATATTGCATATGCAGCAGAACTCTGTAACAGCAACGGTGGTGATTGGGGCAAAGTCGTCATCACCCTACAGGATAGTATCATCGGCAATGTCGACGAGCTGAATACCACTTTTAACCTCTTGAGGAAATATCATCTCGAGCCGATAATAAGATTGGCGACGCACCTTTGCGGAGATAGTTGGTGTATACCAAGCATCGAAGATTCGATCCGGTGGAGGGATTATTTGACTAGTCCGAAACTGTATTGGCCGACGGTAACCAAAAGAATAATACTTTTCAATGAGGTAAACCATGCAAAAGAATGGGGAGGAACTCTTGATCCTAAGTCATATGCTGACATAGCGGGAAAATTTTGCAGTGATTTTAAGGCTGCTGATCCTAATTTTGTTATGATGCTTGCCGGTTTTGATGCCTCAAATCCTAACATGGATGAAGCGGTCTATTTACAACAATTAATAGCGTATAAACCGGAAATTTTTGAATGCATCGATAGCTTCACATCTCATTCATATCCAAATCCCGGTTTTCGAAGTTCGCCATATCTTGTCGGACGGGGATCGGTCAAAACTTATGAATGGGAGTTAAATTTGTTAAAGCGGCTTGGAGTCCAACAGGATTTCTGCGTTTACAACACCGAGACCGGCTGGCCGCACGCGGAGGGCAGCAGTCTGGACAACCGCTATTTACCGGCAGACACGGTCGCTAAATATACAGGCATTTTGGCAGGACAATTAAACAGTGATCCAAAGATTTGCAGCTATAACTTCTTTATTATCAACGACCAGAGTGAACTTTTTGAACATTTTTCCTGGAGAATGCCCGGTAATCAGGGGACGTATCCGCAAGCTGAAGAACTGAAAAAAATAGCTAAGGTCAGGGGGAATCCCAAGCAGCAAATTCTCATCAATGTCAGAGGTGATCTGCCGAAGGAGCCGGTGACGGATTCGGTGTTTAATGTGACGTTGAAGCTGACAAATGGCGGGCAGGCGTGGCTTGATATACAGGATGGATTTCGTTTGGGGCTTATTGAAGGTCAGATCAGCTCAATTTTTTCACCTATTATTGATATTCAGCCGGGCAGTTCTAAAGACATTGATTTTAAATTTAAAACTGGAGTCAACCCCGGGGAGCAATGCGCTAGGGTAGGACTTTTTAAGAATGATAAAGTGATGATGGAACTTTTCAAATGGTGTTTTAAAGTGGTGCCTCCGCCAAGTTTAGAGTTTAGCATCGGGACAATTTTAAAAACCAAGGGTGAGGTGGAGCTGAAATTTATCGATAAAAGAGGCAGGACGGTCTATGAAACCTCGGTTGTAGTCGATAACGGCGGACAAGTGGCAAGCCTGAAGAATCTGGTGGTTGGCGAGCCATACAAAGTGGTAGTCAGCAAAAAATTCTATTTGCCTGTTGCGGAGGATTTAGTACTTGGCGAGGGCACAAACCGGTTACGGTTTTCGGCGATGATACCCTTAGACTTTAATGGCGACGGCAAGTTCAACTTGAGCGATCTTTTGCCGATCGGGAAATAGAAATTTGTTGCAGCCTCTTTAGCCTATCAGCAACATCTGTATTGAAATAACTACCAGGACAGATGGCATCGGGGAGATATTTTCTTTTCATGACGCTAGCTAGTGTTTGGTCATTCATTGAACCGTCCAAAATAATTTTTCCTTTAAAGCCCAAATTGCGTAATTCATCTATTTTCGTCAAAACTTCCGGGACAAAGGGACTACCCTGCCGGCCGGGGAAAACCGTCATAAGCTGAATGGTCGGAAATTTCATTATCGTCTCAATATTTGCAGAAACATCATCATCGGGATTGAGGACGAGACCTATCGAGTATTTAGTATTTAGTATTTTGTATTTAGTATTTAGGGATTTAAGATGAATGAGAACGGATGTAATATTGACAAATTTAATCAATTGGTCTAGTTTGGCAATTTCTGATTGATAATCATTGACCATAAGGTGGAATTCGAAAGATTTTTGTTTAATTGTTTCATTGTTAAATTGTTCAATTGTTGAAATGATATCCTGGATCTGGACAGTCTTATTTGGAACAAATTTTCCATCGGTGATGTCGATTTGGAAGTGAGAAAAATAGGGAAGAAGATAATCTAATTTATTAGATAGATCAATAATTTTTTTTTCAAGTATAGAAGGATATATGTGCATAGTAAATCAATAATATTATATAATACGGGGTATATGGTTGAAAGATTAGCGGATTCGGGATATGTTGAAGCTGTTAGTCAAGCTTTGTCGCTTCCGCCAGAGTTTTTAAATGCTGCCCGGAGTATACAAGAGAGGAGCAAAGCAGGACATCAAATGGGAAGTTATTCTCCAGAAATGGAACCGACTTTGTGTCAACCCATAATAACCTGGGATAAAAAAACTAAAGTAGAAGGAAAACTACCAAATCAAGAAGTAGTCGTATATGATGTTGCAAAAGTTACGGGATGGATATCTTGTGGTAAGCCAGATTGTAGTTATATGGGACGAGAAGGCCCCAGAGAAAGAGCTAGTTTTAGTCAAAGTATGAATGGTGCAGAAAAGAAGGTTTCCCAACAAGCTAGCCGATAACTTAACTTAATCAATTTATATATCGAGTTTTTTTAATCTTCTGACATACTTATCTCCAGTTTTTGGTATTGCAGCCAGAAAGGCATTAATCATCTCTTTGGTTTTTTCTTGAGTTACGTAATCTGAGGGGATGGAGAGCATATTGATGTGATCATTTTCTCGGGCGTGACTGATCTGGTCCACATCAAAACCTAATGCACAGATGATGCCTCGATGACGGTTGGCGGCGACTGAGACGCCAACGCCGGAGCCGCAGATAACAATACCTAGGGAAAGCTCAATGCCTCGTTTTCCTGCTCCGTGGGCGTGCTCCCCCGCCTGCGGCGGGGTCCGCACCTCCCAAGTCGCGTTAAAACGGGCATTTTCGCTTTTCATTATTGAATTATCTTTAACAATATTTTTCGCTACTTTGTGGGCAAAATCAGGGTAGTCGTCTTGCGGGTCGTATATGCTATTGCCGCAGTCTTCAACTTCATGTCCTTGGTCTTTGAGCCATTCAATCAGTTTATTTTTTAATTCAAAACCGCGGTGATCAGCGCCGATGTAGATGGTCATAGTTAGTTATAATTAGTTAAAACCAATTATAACCAATTAAACCAATTTCAACTAGTTATAACCAGAAATATGTTCGACACACATTGTCATCTAAACTTCAAAGCTTTTGATGGGATTGTTGATAAGACAATAGGTGATGCTAGATTAGCCGGCATAAATAATATTGTTGTTCCGGGAACAGATATTGAATCATCAAAAAAAGCGGTTGAAATTGCTTCGGATCATGAAGGAATATATGCTGCCGTGGGGATACACCCTCACCATGTCTTTGACATGGTGAAACTTAAAGCTTCCCACTTCGTCCCGACGCTATCGGTCGGGACTTCGCGGGACAAGCAAAATGACGATTTAAAAGCCAAAGTTAGAGAGATTGAATCGTTATTGGATAATGAAAGAGTAGTTGCGGTGGGAGAAATCGGGCTGGATAGGCACAGTTATCAGAAGACTAAATATAGAGAATATAGAGTTGGTGAGGAATTTATTTCCTTGCAAAAGGAATTTTTTGTAAAACAATTAGAATTGGCAAAGAAATACAATAAATCAGTGATTATCCATAGCAGGGAGACAACAACTGACATCTTACAACTAACAAATGACAATTGGGATGAATGGTTTGCCGGGCACACTGTATTTCATTGCTGTGAACCGAATGAAGATATGTTGGATTTTGCGATTAAACACGATATTTATATCGGGGTTGATGGCGATATTACCTATTCGCCAAAGAAAGTAGAGTTTATCAAGAAAGTGCCATTGGATATGTTGGTTTTGGAGACCGACGCGCCGTTTCTTTTGCCTGAACCATTAAAATCTCAAAAAATTTATCCTAATAAACCAGAAAATTTGAAAATAATTGCTGAATTTATTGCCAAAATAAGAGGAGAAGCAACGGCTGATCTGATTCAAACGACAACTGAAAATGCGATGAAATTGTTTGGATTAACATGAGTTGGGATTATTTAATCTTCTATACTCCAACCTTAAAATCGACAACATCGCCATCTTTCATCTCATAATCTTTGCCAGCTAAGGTAACTTTGCCGCTATCACGACATTTAGCCCAACCGCCAAGTTCGACAAAAAGAGGAAAGGGGACAACTTCGGCTTTGATAAAGTGTTTTTCAAAATCCGTATGGATCACTCCTGCAGCTTGGGGAGCCAGTGTGCCTCTTGAAATCGTCCAAGCCCGGACTTCTTTTTCGCCTCCGGTAAGATATGAGACGAGACCCAACGTAGTATATGCCTTATTTATCAGTCTATTAAGCCCCGATGCATTTAGATTGTATTGTTTCAGATATTCTTTTTGGTCACTGTCGGATAAGGCGACGATTTCGGATTCGAGTTTGGCACAGAGCGTTAACCACTGACTACTGACAACTGACTGATGACCGGACAATATTTTTTGTATCATGTTAGTTGTCAGTTGTTCATTTGTCAGCTGTTGTTCAGAAACGTTGAAAACATAAATCACCGGTTTGAAAGTCAGTAAGTTTAATTGTTTGATAATATCCTTTTCAACATCGGAAAGCGATACTTGGCGGGCAGGGATGCCGGTATTTAATTTATCTTTTAGTTTAAGAGCAGTTTGATAAAAAAAGATTTCATCTTTAGTGGCATTGCCCCGCGGTTCTTTCTGTCTGTCAAGCGTAGACAAATCAGCTAAAATTAACTCCGACTCAATTGTTTCAATATCATCTTTCGGGTTGACTTTTTCCGCTACATGAGCAACATCTTTATCTTCAAACAATCGGACGACATGGACAATGACACTGACTTCCTTGATATGGGATAGAAATTGGTTGCCAAGACCTTCACCTTTTGACGCTCCTTTTACCAAACCGGCAATATCATAAAATTCAACAGCTGCCGGGACGATCGGAGGAGATTGCTTCGTCGCTTCACTCCTCGCAATGACATCAGCTAGCACCGGCAGTCGGTCATCCGGGACCTCGACGATACCGACATTTGGCTCGATAGTACAAAACGGGTAATTGGCCACATTAGCGACTTGCTTTTTAAGCAGAGCGTTGAATAATGTTGATTTACCTACATTGGGAAGACCGACGATGCCGACTGATAAATTCATAGAGGATATTATAACAGTCCTAAATAAAATTCTGGATGAAGGCCTGGGGACAATATGGGAATTGCATAAAAATCAGAAATAGAGTATTATAACGGCTTAGAACAAGAGAGGAGGTGAAATTAGATGATAAAAAAGGCATTTTTCGCTATTTTCGCAATGGTCCTTATGCTTACTGCAGTTACTTCTGCTAAAGCTCAAACATCTTGCTATAATCCGGTGTCCGGGGAAGTGTTTACCGATATAAATCTAAACGGCTTTCGTGATATGGGAGAACCCGGAGTAGCCAAGGCCAAAGTCACCTTAACAGGCATTAATTCAAATTACCATCAGCAAACCTGGAGCTGGGAAGCACCAGATGCAGGACTTTTTTTATTCGAAGAATATATTCCCTGCGGATTCTATGAACTGACAGCAAAAAAAGGCAGTCGCTACTTTACACAGATGATTGAAATAGGTGAGATAGGAGACACTTTTTACTCACTTCCCTTATCTCCCGTTAAGTAATCTATTCATTTGAACCTGATAAACCAACCCGAAATACAGTCAGGGTTGGTTTATACATCAATTTATCTTTAAAGAGTGAAGTCAATAATTTGGTAAAATGGTGTCTATATGGGAGATTCTCAAGATGGGAAAAAGTTCCATCTTTTGGCAGAGCAGGCTAGGGAAGCGGGAAATTTTTTAGAGGCGCTGGAGTACACCGATCAGGCAACGCTGGCATATCAAAAGGATGGTGATATAGCCGGTTTGGCTGAAGTGCAATCGTCAAGACAGAGTACTTTCAAACACTTATACCGAAAAACCGGAGATAAACTTTTTCTAATTTTGGAAAAACATGCAGCTGAATCGGCAGTTG